>Ga0137409_10000947_pt1 | contig 31670 bp, 29 predicted proteins | sample CZODoug1_16funga_FD_122059 | JGI IMG/M metagenome (GOLD analysis project Ga0137409, IMG submission 122059) | Vadose zone soil fungal communities from Angelo Coast Range Reserve, California, USA - CZODoug1_16fungal (Hybrid Assembly) | ecosystem: Environmental > Terrestrial > Soil > Vadose zone... | reverse complement strand
TCTCCTCGCGCGGCGTACACCGGATCATCAAGGGATCAGGTCACACGATTCAGTTGGAAAAACCGCAGGCGGTCATCAACGCCGTGGATGAGGTGCTCCGCGAGGCTCAGACGGGGGGCGTCTTGAAACAACCAGAGTGGTCCGCTCAAAAAAATAGACGATGCTAGTCACAATCATGTCTGCCAGGCGATGAAGGGCGCCTCCGGACAGCGGCCTGTCGCGGATGCCGCCTTCGGGCACTTAGCTGCCGGACAGTCCTCAACTTGATCTGCTCCTGCTGGGTAGTTCAAGTTGAATGGCGTGTGTGGCTGGTTGCCAAGACATGGACTTGGTATGGAGGATGACAGGATCTCCTCGATGCCCACATACTCTTCAACGCCGTTTTGGAAGGATCTCGTTCGTGAAGCTCCCGGAAGACTCACATATTGCACCGGAGAAACTGACACGCTACTTGCTCGTGCCTCAAGAGCGCGGCGACAAGTCGGCGTATCTGGCTTTAGCCGGTTACACATTGGACAATTTCACCGCCCTATTGACGGATCTGCGTGCTCAGATTCTCAATCAGGACGCTACTGCACTCGAAAAGACAACCTACGGACAGCTTTACGAAATCCGGGCCCAGCTAGTTGGGCCTTCGGGACGCACCCTGCGTGTGCGAACCATTTGGATGACCGAATACTTGAGCGGCGCGACGAAGTTCATTACCCTGATCCCAGATTAGGAGCCCTAAAGACATGAATTACACCCTCTTCACGGATGTTGCGCTGACGCGCGATCTACCTGCACACGAATTGCGTCGCGGTGATGTAGTGCGGCTTATCGATCGTCATGTTGGCCCTGACGGCAAGGAGGGCTATTCAATCGAGGTGTTTAACGCTGTCGGCGATACCGTCGCCGTAACTGTGGTGGACGAAGACGCCATCGAAGCATTACAGAGCGACGAGGTACTGAGCGTGCGCCGAATCAAATCCGCGGCCGCGTGATTTTCTTTGCCTGAGCATCGCTGCCGCGCTTTGTTACGGCATACCCAATGGGCTAGGCAATGAGCTTTAAGGAATTCGATACGGGCCCACCACTTTCCCAGATAGCCGGCTTCAAATTCCCAATCAGCCGGCGCCGGATTCCCAGTTGGCCGCTAGGCGCCGGCGCCAGGATTGGTACCGCACCTACGGCGTTATGGGCCTGATGGGCGCGTTATCGAACTGAATCGTCAGTCCATCGCATGCTGCCAGCTGGGCATTGATGGTCTGGTTGGTCCTGAATCGACGAGCTCCTATCCAGGCCTGAGAACGCAGAGTCGCCAATCGAGATCCAAACCGGCTGCCGGTCCAGGTTTACGCCAAAACACTCGTCCTGCTTACCGATGGTGGCGTAAAGCCTGATCCTTCCTACAACGAATGCCGGATTCGGCAAAAGTGCGCTTACCTGTGCCGCGATGTATTGGAGCACCTGCAAACGCGCAAATTGGATGGAATTGGATGGAAAATTGGATGTGTGTATGAGATAGCGATTCTCGGCGATGAATGCGTGATACCGCCTTTGGAGCAAACCGTGAAAGCGAAATTCGGAAGCCCTGCGGACAGCAGCCGAGAGCGTCAACGCAACGACGGAATACCTGATGTCCGCGATGGGCTGACTCGTGAGGAGAGATTGGTATTGTACGTTCTGCACGAGACACAGAAGGAGCGTGGCGATCGAAACGTGCCAACCGTCATGTTATGGGGGCGAGTGTGTGAGTATTTCTATATCAGTCCTGACGATCTTTCAGCGATGCTGGCGCGGCTCGGTGCGCGTAGATGAACGGATTCACGGCGAAGATTGATGATTAAGGAACGTAGACAGAGCCCATGTCGAGTTAATCGCCTAAGGTCCTGAGGCCCTATGGGTTGTGCGACGGTAGAGGAGACCGATGAGCACAAAGAAAATAGTCGCACCGCCGATCAGCGCAGGGGTCGCAAAACTGTCTCCCACGAGTGCGAAGGGCTCGTTCTTGCCGGAGCCGGCGACGATGCCCGCATAGAGCACACCGAACAGGCTCTCTCCCACGATCAAACCAGTCGCCATCAGTACTCCCATTCGCTTGGCGAAGGCCGGGTTGGCCGTGCGTATCGTCCAACCATCATAGAAATGGCCGATCGTCGCTCCGATCACGAGCGCGAGGCTCACTCCCATGGGCAAGTAAATACCCAGGCCGATCGCCAGAGGCGGTAGCCGCATTCGATGTGCGCGGCCCAGCCCTACATCGATCGCAATCGCGATCACGCCGACCACCGCCCCGAATCCGAGCATGCGGAGGTTGAGATGGCCTCCCAGTACGCCTTGCGCGAGCGCGGAAATCAGCGCCGCCTGGGGCGCTGCCAGCGCATTCGGCCCTGCACCGGGGGTGCCCGCGAATCCATAAGCATCGTTCAACAGGCCGAGCACTGGCGGGACAACCAGCGCTCCGAATATGACACCGAAAACCAGCGCCACTTGCTGCCGCCATGGTGTCGCGCCGACGAGTTGACCGGTCTTGAGGTCCTGCAGATTGTCGTTCGAAATGGTGGCGATGCCGAACACGATGGCGGTGGCGATGAGGGCGTAGGCAACCATGGCTTCGGATTGACCGGCCTGCCTGGCGCCGCCCGCAATCACCAGCAGCATCAAGCCGGCAGCAATCACCGCGAGAATGCCGACTCCGGACACCGGACTGGTCGACGCGCCGACCAAACCGGCCATATAGCCGCAGATCGACGCGATGATGATGCCCGCTACCACGATGTAGACCAGCGTTGCCGCAATCAGCGCTGCGGCGTGACCCGCCAGCGGTCCGCCGGCGAGAAAGTGCCAGAGCAGCAACGCGATCAAAGCCAGCGCCGCCGCAACCACACTCCCGACGATACCGATCGGCAAGTCGCGCTCAGCAAGAGGAAGTACATGGCCGGCATGGTTTCTTGCGGTCGATGCGTGGATCGCAGAGCGCAGGCCCGCAACGATGGGACCCAGAATTTTGGCGAACGTCCACAGCGCAGCGACACCGATGACGCCCGCCCCGAAAAACCGCACTTCGCCGCGAAATATGGCCGTCGCCACATGCTGTGCGGTGCCGGGCAGCGCCATCGATGCAGTCAGGATCGGCAAGAGCATCCACGAGCCGATGATGATGCCGGTGAGGATCGCAAGACCCGCCGAGATGCCGATCAGATGACCCGCGCCGATCATCGCCATCGACAGGCTGATGGAGATCCCGGTCGCCCCCGCCCCGACGCGAAAATACGCTGCCGCCTGTTCGACCACCAGCCCGGTCTTGCTGAGCGCGAAAAAAGCCGCAGAGGCAAAGCCGTTGACCATCAGCACACTGAGTCCCTTGCGGCTTTCGGCATCGCCGGTACGCGAGCCGGTCCCAACGCGGAGCACTTCCGCCGCGGCGACACCTTCGGGATACGGCAAGTCGGTGTCGACAACGAGGGTGCGCCGCAGCGGCACCGAAAACATCACGCCGAGAATCCCGCCGAGGCCGGTTATCGCTGTGGTGGTCCAGTAGGGAAAGCCCTGCCACCAGCCAATCATCACTAAACCCGGCAGCACAAAGATGATTGCCGCCAACGTGCCGGCAGCGCTGGCGACCGTCTGCACGATGTTATTCTCGTAAATGCTCGAGGATTTGAAGAGCCGCAACACCACCATTGAAATGACGGCAGCCGGGATCGATGTGGCGAAGGTCAGTCCTACTTTGAGGCCAATGTAGACATTGGCAGCCGTGAAGGCGAGGGTGATGACCCCACCGAGCACTATGGCGCGGAGCGTCAGTTCCCGCAGGCCGTGATCGCCGAATTGGGATTGGTTCAATACTCCGAGTCCCTTGTACGATTCACGCTCTATTTTTTGCGATGCCAGTCTGACGGAAATGCCGACGGCCGACAACTGGGGGCAGCGGACATTCGCGGCATGCAGTATCCTCGCTAGCAATCGATCAAAATGATGGCGCAAACTTTCTCATTCCTGTCCCTTCTTCGGAGAATGCCCCAATAGGAAGTGATGGCAAATCGCGCACGCGGGAAATCGTCGGTGCTTCTTGCAATGTTGGGGTCCGCGTTTGGCAGCTGGAGCAGCTCAGCAGCGGATCTCCCCGTAGTTGTACCCATTAAATTGCTGGGCAACTTTCCCGTTGTCACTGTGAACATCGACGGGAACGATGTGCCTTTAGTATTTGATTCGGGCAATTCAGGATCGGTAGCCCTAATGCAGGAGGTGATCGACCGCGTGAAAGCATTGCCCATCGGTGAAACATTCAGGGCTATGGACCCCAAAGGGAATGTCATCGAGTACCCCAAGTTCAAAATCCCTCGCCTCCAGATAGGGACCGTCGTCTTCACCGATATTATCGGCGAACTGGATGTACACGACCCATCCTACCAAGCGACTCAAGTAGGCCAGAAAGGCTTCTTGGGAACATCCCTTTTGAAGGGATATAAGGTTGTGGTCGATTATCCGCATCGGAGAATGATGTTGATACCGTCTGGCAGTACGCAGGATAGGTCCGCTGGTTGCAAGGGAACGGCAGTGCCCTTTTCGCCGGCGTGGCACGGAGAGCCCGCCGTCGAGGCGGATATCGACCTGGGGCGGTTGACAGTGTGGTGGGATACCGGAACACCGATATCGATCCTAAGCAAGCGATTCGCCGAGACGGCCCGATGGCATCAGTCCGGAGACACCGTCACGTCGAAGCGGCTTACTCTTGGGGGCACCGACTTCGGCCCATTGAAGTTTGAGCTGGACGACTTGTCGTTGCCGCCTGGGTTCGACGGATTAGTTGGCTACAATTTCTTTGCCCACCACGTCGTTTGCATGGATTTTCCGGGGAAGAGGCTTCTGATCCAACATTGAATCCGATTCCGGCGTCGCGTCGGCAATCTCAATGCTTGGAAGCGCGCGGGAGCGGCAACGAAGCCTGTCCAAAAAAGTAGCGCCAACCCTTCGGCGTGCGCACATAAACATCGCTGAACCACAGCGTGTAGTCGACCTTCGTTCCGTCTTCCAGGCCCTTAGCCCACAACTTCGCCGTTATCACCGCAGTGTCGCCTGACACCATGACAGTCTGCTCGGTATCTTCCTGGTGTTCGTAATGAGTCTTTCCGTCCGTCGCGCTGTTCAACAAGTCAGCCTTGGTCGACCGCTTGCCGTTGCCTTCGACGAGCACGAAGTCATCGGCGAGAATTGCTGCCATCGTCTTGGCGTTCGGTGGTTCGCCAATGCTTCCCCTCAACACGGCGAACAGGCCTCGACCATGGTCTGTTCCCGACGTTGATATCCAGAAGGAGTTGGCGGCGCTACCCCGGCCGCGCAAGCATTGTTGGGTAATAGCTCCTTCGGGTACGGGGTTGACGGATGAGATGTGAAGCGTTATGCGGTAGAGGGAACGGTAAGCGTACCGGGAGCTACTGGTCTCAATTTTGTGTATGACTACACCTAGGCGAATGCTTGGAGATCTACGAGTGCTGATGTCTCGCGTGGACGCCAAACTGCTGTTGATTGTCCTGATCGGATCTCTTCGAGCCTTTTCCGCCCTGGCTCACGAGCATGCTGAGCAAATGCCGATGGGTGCGCGGCTGGGCTCCGTTTCTTTCGAGACCTCATGCCAGCCGCAGGTGCAGGCCGACTTCAATCGCGCCGTCGCGCTCCTGCATTCTTTCTGGCTAGACGAAGCCGAGAGAACTTTTATGAAGGTGGCGATTGCCGATCCCGATTGCGCGATGGCGTATTGGGGCATAGCGATGGCGGATTTCAATGAGGTAAACGGCGGCCCCACCTCCGAGGGCATAGTCAGGGCGAACCAATCCCTCGCCAAGGCCGACGCGGCTCGAGAGAAGGAGCCGCGTGAAGCGGCTTACATTCAAGCGGTGCATCTTTTCTTCGACGGTTATTCAGGGGACGACTTTGATGTGTGCGCCAAGCGATATACCGACGCGATGGAAGAAGTGGCAACTCGCTATCCGAATGACTTGGAGGCTCAAGTCTTCTATGCGCTTGCCTTGATTAATTCGGACCCGCGTGATGATGTAGCTCTCATCAACCCAAAGAAGGCCGTGGCAATTCTTTATCCTCTTTTACGTCAGCATCGAGACCATCCAGGCATCGCACACTACATCCTCCATGCCTCCGATAATCCAGTGATGGCGCAACAGGGGTTGGAAGCAGCCCGACGTTACGCTTCCATCGCGCCTGCCGCTCCGCACGCGCTGCATATGCCCAGCCATATCTTCGCCCGATTGGGGCTGTGGGATGATGACATCCGCTCGAACCTTGCGTCGAAAGCCGCCTCGGAGAACCCCACAGCGCATGTTGGCGCTGAGAATCGCCTACATACCATGGAGTTCTTAGAGTATGCCTATCTGCAGATTGGGCACTATGACGAGGCGCGGGCGATCGTCACTGAAGGTTCCACTGTCAAGCAGTCCGATGTCGATCCACGTTACCCTTCCTATTACGCGGACGTAGAAGCTCGCTACCCGGCTCTATTTGCGATCGAGACTCGAAATTGGGCGATGGCCGCGAGTTTGAAACCGATCGAAGGAGGAGATTGGGTCAGTCAAAGCCAGACTTTGCTGGCCCACGCTGTCGCTGCCGCTCATCTACATGATGGGCAGGGTGCACAGGCTGCGGCGCAGAGCATCGAATCGTTGACGGAGGCTAACCCCCGCATGCGAGTAGGCGCCCCACGCGCTTCAGTGCCCGACGAGATACGCGCCTGGGCGCGTTTCTCCCAAGGTGATCTGCAAGGAGCCATCAGGTTACTTCGGTCCGTTGCCGATCGACAGAGACAGATCGGCAAAGGCGAGGTCGAGTTGCCGGCCCGAGAGATGCTCGCCGAAATGTTTTCACTTTCCCGCGAGAACGGCGAAGCGTTGCACGAGTACCAGCTATCGCTCGCGAGCGATCCTAATCGCTTCAATGCGCTGTTGGGGGCGGGCAACGCGGCCGAGCAGCTCGGGCGTCATAAGTTGGCAGTAGAGTATTACCGAACACTTCTTGCTAATTGTGCGGGCGCGACTGGTGCAGCCCTGAAAGATCTGGAGCGTGCGCAAGCGGTGATGAAATGACTCTTTGCCCGATGTGTGGGGTAACCCTATTATCGCTGGTAAACGAGGACGGCGCTTCGCAGTGAGAGACTTTGCAGACAGTCTGAGCGAGCTTCGCGACATCTGGCATTTCGCCGGCGGAGCGAAGCTCAAGGCCTCGGATTCGCCGTTTTCTCGACCCTATGGCGCACCCACCGCCGTTGCGCTCGAGCGTGCGCTGTCGGCACCGACGCTTCAATAGTCGAACCGCACCCCCACTTGGTACGTCTGTCCGTAGAATTCGCGTTGGATCACCCGCTCGAACGACCCTTGATAGAACTTGTGCGGCGTGTCGAGCAGGTTCTTGGCATTGAAGTAGGCGGTCCAATGCTCCGTGAACGCATAGGTACTGCCAAAATCCATGGACGTGCGGGTCGCATTCCAAACGTCCCCGGATTTTTGGCTGCCGATCGAGAATAGGTCCGCGGATGTGGAATACGCGACCACTCGCAGACCCAGTCCGTACTGCTCGTAAAATGCCGCGGCATTCCAAGTATTCTTCGAGGCCGAAGGCAGCGTCGAGAATTCGCCGGGACGAATCTCAATGCGCGAATCGACGAACGTGTAATTTGCGCTCGCCCCGAGGCCGCCGAGAATCCCGGGCAGGTTTTTGAACCGTTGCTCCCAGTTGAACTCCGCGCCGCGTGCGTGCGACTTGTTCACGTTGCTGAAAGTAAACAGCCGCAACGGGGTCGCGGTCCCGAGGACGGTCTCGAAACCGGTTTGGTTCGGCACGATGTAGTCTTTAAATTCCTTGTCGAAGACACCGAACGAGAGTATCCCGGCGCTCTCCAGATACTTTTCAATCGTCAGATCGAAGCTATTCGCCTTTGCGGGCTTCAGGTTCGGATTGCCGACGGTCACCTGACTCGAACCAAAGTCGATGGTCTTGGACACGTTGGATTGATTGAAGCCGGGCCGAGCCAGGGTCGAAGACCAAGTGGCGCGCGTGATCAGTTTCGGCTGAATCTCGTATTTCGCCTGCAAGCTGGGGAAAGCATTGGTGTAGCTTTTGCTCGCGGTAACTGGAGTTACCGTATCTTGCTCGAACGTCGGGTTGGCGGGGTCGTTGAAGGTCTTTGTTACCTGATACGCATTGGACTTATCCGTGGTTCTCTCCAACCGTACACCGCCGACGAGCCCGAATGGGCCTATATTCATCTGGTACTGGCCATAGAGCGCATAGACATTTTCCTTGGCATCCAGAAACTGCTGGAGGTCGCTGAGCAAATCGGGTGACAAGGCCCCTGGGTTCGGTGGCGGCGCCTGCACGCCCGGTCCGAAATTCGCCTGCAGAAAGCCGGGAGCGATATCGACGCCGATCGGGTACCTGTTGTTGTAGTAGGTCTCGGGGCCGCTCGAGGCGGCGGTCGACAGGAGCACGGGCGTCAGGTTTGGATAGGACAAGCTGTTCGCGGTCGTACGCTTTTTTCGGAGGCGCGCGCTCGCGCCGACCTTGAGATCCTCCGAGTCGAAGCCGCCCCAGTGCAGCGGCATGTCGAAGTTAGTGGCGAACGACAGCTCCTTGTCGAAATTGACGGCGGAGCTGTTGTTAGCACCCGTCAGTTGATATTGGGTTGGATCCAGATAGTTCGCGCCCGTAACCGTCTGGTTCGGGGTATGCCCCTGTCCGGACAAATTGTAGGTATAGCTGATGTTCGAGCCGGCCGGCGGCATATAGGTGTATTGGGAATTCTCATCGAAAAACTTGTCCCAAGTGCCCTTGGTATAGCCGACCCGGTAGTCCAGCGTATTGTCGCCGATGATGTTCTTGCCGCCGAGGACGAATACTCGGTCCCGGGACGTCTCCCGCTCGTCGCGCAAGTTCTTGGTAATGGCGCCGGGGGCGTTGAGAGTGTCCGTAATGGTGCCGTCCGCGTTGAGGGCGGTGTTGCCATCGGGCGTCAGATGCAGGTACGGCCGGATGTATTTTTCCGTGTAGCCCGCATCGAAACCGCGAATGTACCAGCTGTTGTCAGAATTGGGTTGATAACCCAAATCGATGCCGTAGCCGTGCCGCTTGCGGTGCAGTTCGTAGTCTCGAAAATCGATACCGTTGATCGCGTCATACGGGTGGCCTGTGGGCCCCGGCACTGCACCTCGGGCCGTGTCGTCGAAGTAGGCGGGCTCGACGTCATCGAAACCGCGCTGATCGTCGTAGTAGGTCGCCGTCAACACCACCGAGAACGGACGGTCGCTGTACGCCGTCACATCGGAATCGGAGGGCTTTCCCGGGCCGCCGAATCTGCCGCCCGCGGTTACGGCCACATCGATGATGCCGGTGCCACGCAGGGGCTCATATCCTGATCCGACGTTTCCCTGAATGAAGGGGGCGCCATTTTGCGGGGCTGTCTTCGGCGTGATTTCGATGGTGCAGCCCAGAGCTTCCGCATCCTGACTCGGCAGGTTCGACTTGGTCACCGTGATGGCGCCCACCAAGCCGATGGGGATGGAATCCAGGGTCACCGCGCGATAGCCGCCGAACGGTGAAGCATTGTTGGTGGGGGGCAGACGCAGGCCGCCGAAGGTCGTGCTATTCAAGTCGGCATCGAGACCGCGGCAATTGACGTAGCGCCCCTCGCCCTCGTCGGTCTCGAGTGAAATGCCGGGAATGCGGCGCACCGCTTCGGCGACGCTGACATCCGGTAGCTTGCGTATTTCCTCGAATGTGGTGATGTTGACCAGGTTGGGCGCTTGGTACTGTGCTTCGCGCGCGACGGCAATGGGCGTGCGTTGGGCCAATACCGTAATGCTCTCGAGCGCGCTCATTTCGGTGCCAACCGTGATGTCCTGCTGGGTCGTTTTACCCGCCGTGACCGAAATCTTGCGCTGGATCACTCCATCGCCGCTCGGGGTCACGATCAGGGTGTATGCACCGGGCGGCAGGTGGCTGAAGGTATAGGCGCCTTGCGCATTGGTTGTTGCTTTTGCTCCAGTCTCTTTGATTTGGACGGGCACCTGGGCAATGGGTTGCGAGTCGCGCGAGCGCAGTACATGGCCGGCGACATCGCCATTGTCTTCCGCCATGGCGGCCGTCGAGAAACCGGTTATTGCGAGCGTGGATAGCAGGAGGAGGGCAATTTTTGGCTGTTGCACGCTAGAAGTTCCTAAAGTTTTTGAAGAACTCGACACGGAAGGTGTGTCAGGAACCGTCAAGATTGCTTGGGCGATATGACAAATCGGTGAACGAAATCATGTAAATTTGTATGGGAATCGGCGCGTCCGATCTGCAGCAACGATTGTGAATTTTTTACAACAGGACGTGCTGCGGTCACCACGCCACGGTCGCCCAGCGATGCAGCATGGATGCGTCGCGGTTCAAGTCGGCAATGCGCGCGGAGGACTAACGATTGCGGCGCGGGAAGGTGTGCCCAAGGAGCAGATCATCCTCGGCGAAATTCTGGAGCCGCTGGGGACCCATCTGAGCTTGCAGGGCGGACCCGGCGGCGAATTCATCTACTCCGATCCGGGCTATACCGCGCTCATCGATTCAGCGGTAGCGGTCGGAGGCCGCGCAATCGGCGTGCCGCTCAATTCGCGCTTGGAGAACGACTTGCCGGCCATCACCGCCAAGGTGAGTCAGCGCTCGCGCGCCGTGTTTCTGGTGAATCCTCACAATCCGACGGGCATCGCGGGCGATACCGGGCAGCTGAAGGCCTTCGCCCGCACGGTCTCGCGGCAGGCGCTCGTCATCGTGGATGAGGCCTATCTAGAGTTTGCCGATCAGTTCACGCAACGCACCCTGGCCGACCTGGTGCGCGGCGGCGGGAACGTCATGGTCTTTCGCACTTTTGCCAAAGTCTTTGGATTGGCGGGACTCGATATCGGTTATGGACTCGTTCCGAAACCGATCGCCAAGGCGCTGAACGCCCAGGGATTGAACAATCCGCATTTGTTCAATCGGCTGGCGGTTGTGGCCGCCAGTGCTGCTGCTTGGGTAAATCATCGTCGATTGAATAATAGTCGGACTTGTCGGCGACAAATATGTGCTCCTCCACCGTGAGGTGGGTCGGAGTATCGAGAGTTCCGGCCGTAATGCTGATGGCATCGCGTCCGACTTGCTTCCAAAACAGATTGCCGCCGCAGACGACGCAGAATCCACGCTCCGCGGTGTCCGACGATTTATACCAGCGCAGGGGATCGGAACTCGTCAATTCGATATTTGCCGATGGCGCGCTCGTCATGGCCGCATAGTGTCCGCTCGTCCGGCGGCACTGCGAGCAATGGCATGCAATGATCCCGCGCAACGCGCCGCGAATCCGATAGCGGACGCCCCCGCACAGGCATCCCCCGGTATGCGTCGTTTCAGTCTCTGTCACCTTTGCTCTCCCGCAGATGTGGTTCCGGCACGAGCCCCGTGATCGTGGGCGGAACATGGGAAAAAGTTTCCGTATCGGACCAACACGTACTGCAAGCCGCCGCAGTCGATATTACCCCGTTGAGAGGTGAGCTTGGGCAGCGTTGGTCTTACCAGCAGCAGTCGCCGGGCGCTATGCTCAGCCGCGGTGCTTCAGCAGCGGCCCCGACAGGCGGGATATAGTCAGTGACGTGGATCCCCCGTGGCGGCGAAGGTGGGTGTGCGGCCGAGTGACGACGGCACGCAGAAGCTCGCTGACGGCATGCGGTGCAAATTCACACCACTCGATGCCGAATCCGTGTCTGTACCGGCGCGCCACGTAGGCCTCCACGATCGGGGACTCGTGCTTCGGCCACAGCGGTGAATCGAGGGCGACCTGGATTCGGGACAGCAGCCGCGCCTCGAACTCCGCCTTGACCAGTGCACCGCTGACACTGAGGTCAGCAAGCCGGCCATCCCGCACCGAGAACCGATGCGCGATCACCCGGACCGGAAAATCAACCCGCACGCGCTCGCCCCATCGATGTTCCATCACGTAATAGTTTCATAGGCGGATGAGTGCCCCCGTCGGACAAACACCGAATTCGGCTGCGATAATTCTTACAAGCGGTGGCCGCTGTTATGCTTGGCTGACCCGTCAGTCAGCGTGCCAAGGACAGAATTTGTACTTACCCACATATTTCAAGGAATCCCGCACCGAAGTGATGCACACGCTGATGCGTGCCCGCCCGCTGGCGGCTCTGGTGACGATGTCCGATACGGGGCTCATTGCAAACCACATCCCGGTCGAGACGCTGCCCGAACCCCTTCCGCATGGGATGCTGCGGGGTCACATAGCGCGCGCCAATCCTCTATGGCGGACATATCGAGCCGACTCCGACGCGCTGGCGATTTTTCAGGGACCGCAGGCTTACATCTCGCCCTCATTCTATCCAACCAAGCAGGAGACGGGCGAAGTGGTTCCGACGTGGGACTACGCGGTGGTCCACGCGCGCGGCACCTTGCGATTCGTGCAAGACAGCGTTTGGTTGCGGGCCTTGGTGTCGCGACTGACCGACACGCATGAGGCGTCGCGGCAGATGCCCTGGAAAATCGATGACGCGCCGCCCCCCTACATTGAGAAAATGCTGTCTCTGATCGTGGGATTCGAGTTCTCGATCGAGAGTTTGACGGGCAAATGGAAGCTCAACCAGAATCACCCTGCCGCCAACCGGCTGGGCGTGGTGAAGGGTTTGCGCGACGCCGGCGGTGCGGAGTCACTGGAAGTGGCGGAGATGCTGTCATCATTGGAAGATGAGCGACAGGATGAGCCGCACGATTAACCCCGGCGCGTAGGATGCCGCCGTTCCCTGCATGAACGTCATTCAGACCAAACGTTTGGTGCTGCGTTATCTCGATCCTTACGATGACGCCTTCATACTGGAGTTGCTGAACGAACCCGCGTTCCTGCGATTCATCGGCGACAAAGGGGTAAGAACCTTAGGCGACGCCCGCGAATACATGCTGAAGGGTCCCATCGACAGTTATGGGCGGCATGGTTTCGGCTTGTACGCGACCTGTCTGCTCGACGGCACGCCGGCCGGGATTTGCGGATTGGTCAAGCGCGACAGTCTCGCGGATGTGGACGTGGGGTTCGCGTTCCTGTCGCGGCACTGTTCGAAGGGGTATGCGACCGAATCCGCAGCGGCGGTTTTGGCCCATGCCAGGCAGGCATTGCGATTGCAGCGCATCGTCGCCATCACGTCGCCCGAGAATTCAGGGTCGATTGCCGTACTCGAAAAAATTGGACTCAGGTTCGAGCGGATGATCAGACTCGCGCAGCACGGCCCAGAGCTCAAATTGTTTGGACCCGCTCAATCCGGGAATCGGCCATGAACAATTCGATAGCTTGGGGGCTCGGACTCATTTATGTCGTGTCGGAGATCGGCCTTACGCTCAAGAAGCGAGCCAAGGCTGCAGAAGCCCGCGACGAGGATCGGGGTTCCCTCTCGCTGCTTTGGATCGTGATCCTCGCGAGCGTCACCTTGGCCTTCAATGCCGCTCATGCGCTTCCGGCGGCCGGCATGGGTGAGGTTCCTACATTGCGCTTTCTGGGAATCGTGATATTCGCGGCCGGCCTGGCGATCCGTTGGTATGCCATCGTCCACCTCGGGCGCTTCTTCACCGTCAATGTCGCGATCGCGGCGAGCCATCGGCTCATCGACACGGGGCCCTATCGGTTTGTCCGGCACCCTTCATACACTGGTGCTTTAATGGCGTTCTTGGGTTTGGCGTTGTGCCTCGCCAACTGGGCGTCGCTGGTGATCCTGCTCGTTCCGGTCTTTTTGGTATTCTTGCGGCGTATGCATGTCGAGGAAGGGGCGCTTCTGCAGGCCTTTGGAAATCAGTACCGGGATTACATGCGCCGCACCAAGCGCTTGATTCCGGCCGTTTATTGAATCGTTTCGCGGAGTTGCCAATGCATCCCTTTCCTCATCGCTATGTCGTCAATGCGGCCGTGCGCCCCGTTGGAGACGTGCCGCTGTCCACGGACGGCGTCAGAATCATCGAATCGGCGCCCCCTAAGGAATTCGACGGTCCCGGCAATCAATGGTCGCCGGAGGGCCTATTGACCGCGGCCGTGGCCGACTGCTTCGTGTTGAGCTTCCGGGCGATTGCGGCGGCGTCGAAATACGCGTGGCTCAGCCTCGAGGCGCGCACCGAAGGCGCGCTGGATCGTATCGACGGCAAGATGCGCTTCACCCGGTTTGACACGCACGCCAAACTCCATGTGCCCGAAGGCGCGGATATCGAACGCGCGAAGAAGCTGCTGGAAAAGGCCGAACTCACGTGCCTGGTCGCCAACTCACTGAACAGTGAGCGCCATCTGACCGTCGAGGTCGTTCCAGGCTAGGTGTACCGTGATGTTGAGCGGGCGGCATGGGCTCGGGGGGATGGGCAGCGTCAAGGCAACGATAAAGGCAGCAGTTGCCTTGACGCTGCCCATCCCCCCGAGCCCTTCACGCTGGGCCGGTCAACACCCCTGTGCCGTCGGCGTCGTGCTGTCTATCGGTTCGTTACTCGCCTGGAAGGGTAGGAAGCCTCAAGGCAACTGCTTCTTCGTTGCCTTGAGGCTTCCTACCCTTCCGGGCGAGAGGCTACCGATAAGCCAGTCCGCCGCCGCTCAGTCGTCCATCAAGAAGCTGCGCAACTGCTCGCTGCGGCTGGGGTGCCGCAACTTGCGCAGCGCCTTGGCTTCGATTTGCCGGATCCGTTCGCGGGTCACGTCGAACTGCTTGCCCACCTCTTCGAGGGTGTGATCCGTATTCATGTCGATGCCGAACCGCATGCGCAGAACTTTTGCCTCGCGCGGCGTGAGCTGCGCCAGTACCGAGTGCGTGGTTTCACGCAGGGACTCCGTGGTCGCCGAATCGATCGGTGAAGAGACCGACGTATCCTCGATGAAGTCGCCCAAGTGCGAATCCTCGTCGTCGCCGATCGGCGTCTCCATGGAGATCGGCTCTTTGGCGATCTTGAGGACCTTGCGTACCTTGTCCTCGGGCATTTCCATGCGCACCGCCAGTTCTTCCGGCGTGGGTTCGCGGCCCATTTCCTGGAGCATCTGCCGGGAGATGCGATTCAGCTTGTTGATCGTTTCGATCATGTGCACCGGAATACGGATGGTGCGGGCTTGGTCGGCAATCGAGCGCGTGATGGCCTGGCGAATCCACCAGGTCGCATACGTCGAGAACTTGTAACCGCGCCGATATTCGAACTTGTCGACGGCTTTCATCAAACCGATGTTGCCTTCCTGGATCAGATCCAGGAACTGCAGTCCGCGATTGGTATATTTCTTGGCGATCGAAATCACCAGGCGCAGGTTGGCTTCGACCATTTCCTTCTTGGCGCGCCGCGCCTTGGCCTCGCCGATCGAGACCTCGCGGTTGATTTCCTTGATCTCGCTGATCAGCACATGGAACAGGCCTTCGAGGTCCTTCAGCTTGTTCTGGCGGCGCTCCACCTCATCCTTGAATTTGGCGAGCGGCGCCGAATAGCGCTTCTTGGCCTTGATGTGCTTGTCGAGCCAACGCGTGCTGGTCTCGTTCTTCGGAAACGTGGAAATGAAATCCTTGCGCGGCATGCCGGCCTGCTTGATGCAAAGGAACATGATCTCCTTTTCGAGCAGGCGCACTTCGGTCACGTGCTGGCGCAGATTGTCGATCAATTGATCGAACATCTTCGGCGAGAGCTTCAATTCCATCAGCTCGCCGCAGATCTTCTTGCGGATCTTCAAGGTCTTGGGATCTTTGGAGCCCAGCTTGTCGAGCGCGTTCAGGAACTGATGATGGATCTTGGCAATGGAGCTGAAGCGCTTCGCGGCTTCTTCAGGATCCGGGCCGGTGTCGATGACTTCTTCGTCTTCATCGCCCTCGGTCTCGTCATCGTCGTTGGCGGCCTCTTCGCGCTCCAGCGCCATCATCTTCGGATTTTGCGGCTGCGCGATTTCATCCGGGGCGTTGGGGTCCACGAAGCCGACGATGACGTCCACGAGACGCATCTGGCCGGCCTTGACGGTTTCGTAATGCCGCAACAGCAAATCGTAGGTGCCCGGGTAGCTGCCGAGCGCGATCTTGACCGCTTCCAAGCCTTCTTCGATGCGCTTCGCGATGCGAATCTCGCCTTCGCGCGTCAGCAATTCAACCGTCCCCATTTCGCGCATGTACATGCGCACGGGATCGGTGGTGCGTCCGAATTCCGCATCGAGATTGGCGAGCGCCGCGGTGGCTTCTTCGACCGCTTCTTCGTCGGGGGCCGCAGTGGCGTCGGTCAACAGCAAAGACTCGGCGTCCGGTGCCTTTTCGTACACCGGAATACCCATGTCGTTGATCATGTTGACGATGTCTTCGATCTGTTCCGGATCGACGATTTCGCTCGGTAGATGATCGTTGACTTCAGCGTAGGTGAGGTAGCCCTGCTCCTTGCCGCGCGCAATCAATAATTTCAGTTGCGACTGACGCTCGTCCGCGATTTGAGTCGCTGTGCCTGCTGGCGCTTTTTTGATCAAGTGGACGCCTCGTTGAGAGATCTGGACATTTAAAAATGCAAGCCGACAAGTATACGATTCTGGGCATTCCGTAGCCACCGATTCTGGCGACTCCGTATCAGCCGGTACTTGCGGCGGAGGGGCGCGCTCAGGAGCGGCCCTTCGACTTGAGAAGTAAGCTTAATTCGGCCTTTTCGTCGTAATTCAAGCCCATTTCCTCCGCTTTTCGCAATAATTCGTCCATTCTGCGACCCGGACCGTATTCCTCGAGCAGCTTTTCGACCGCCATTTGCAGCTCTTTAGCGGCCGCTTCCGGCGCCGCCACCAGGGGTTCGGCCATGGCAAGCTCTGCCAGGCGGTCATATTCCGGAAGATCCCGCCAGCGCTCGAGCAGCATGGCCGTGCTAGGGTTGGACGCCGCTGCTGCTTGTGCCAGCAGATCCTTGAGCACTCCAACACCGGGTTTATCGACGCCCCTGAGCGCCTCAGGGTCCCTGACCGCGGCCGCCGCCGTCGGGTGGTGCAGGACCAGGGTGATGGCCTGAGTCAGCAAATTGCCGCGCCCGACACTCATCCGACCGCGGCCCTTACGGGAGGGTTCCGGTGGATCTGCGGACCGGCGCGCACCGTCGCCCGCCATGAACGACTTCTTGAGGGCCGCCGCCGGCATGCTGACTTGCACCGCGAGGCGGTCCGCCAGCATTTCGCGATAAATACCCTCGGGCATGCGCGCGAACAGGGGCGCCGCCAGGGCTTTGAGCTTGGCGCGGCCGTCGATGTGGTTGAGGTCCACTTCGGCCATCAGGTGTTGGATCAGATATTCGGACAAGGGAAGGGCGGTGTTCAACCGGTTCTCGAAAGCTTCCGGGCCTTCTTCCGCGACCAGCGTGTCGGGGTCGTGGCCCTCGGGCAAGAACATGAATTTGAGCTCTCGCCCATCGCGCGCCAGGGACAGGGAATTCTCCAGGGCCCGCCAGGCGGCCTGTCGACCGGCGCGATCGCCGTCGAAGCAAAATACAACCTCGCTGGTCAATTTGAAGATCTTGTTGAGATGCTCCTGAGTGGTTGCGGTGCCGAGAGTGGCCACGGAATAGGTAATCCCGGCTTGATGCAGACGCACCACGTCCATGTAGCCTTCGACGACCATCAAGCGCTTGAAATCCGTGCGCGCCTGCCGCGCTTCGTACAATCCGTAGAGTTCACGTCCCTTGTGGAATAGCGGCGTTTCCGGGGAGTTCAAATATTTGGGCTCGCCCTGATCGATGATTCTGCCGCCGAAACCGATGACCCGTCCGCGCGAATCGCGGATCGGAAACATCAACCGGTCGCGGAAACGGTCGTAAAAGCCGGCCGCGCGTTCGCCGCTCTGGGTGTCGCGCTCGATGATCATGCCAAGCTGGAGAAGTTGACGCCGGTCCTCTTCCTGGGCCCCGAAACGGTTGAGCAGGGCGTCCCAGGAATTGGGGGCGTAACCTAAGGCGAAACGCGCACCGGTGGCTGCGTCGATTCCGCGCGCGCCGGCATACCTTTGCGCGCGCGCATTGTCCGCCAAGTTCTGCTCGAAAAAGCGCGCGATGCGCGCCATCACGTCGTGCAGGTCGGCGCTGTCGGGATCGCGGGGCCCCATTGCTTCGCGCGGCAACTCGAGTCCTGCGCGCTGCGCCAAGTCCGCTACCGTATCGAGAAATCCCAGCTTTTCGTACTGCATGAGGAACCCGACAACCGTGCCGTGTGCCCCACAGCCGAAGCAGTGATAGAACTGCTTGTCGGGACTCACCCAGAACGAGGGTGATTTTTCGTTGTGAAACGGACAGCAGGCCTTGAATTCCCGCCCGGATTTCTTGAGGGGTACGCGTGCGCCGATGATCTCGACGATGTCGGACCGCGCGACAATCTCGTCGATGAACGCCTGTGGAATGCGGCCGGCCATGGACCGCCTGCGATCAACCGCTCAAGCGGGCTTTGATTTTCGCGCCGACGGCCGCCATGTCGGCACGGCCCTGCGCCTTGCCCTTGATGAGGCCCATGACCCTGCCCATGTCTTTGACGCTGGCTGCGCCGGTCGCCCGGATGGCCTCGCTGATCAGGGCGTCGACCTCGGCATCGCTCAATTGGGAGGGAAGGTAGCCCTGCAGCAGCGTGATTTCCGCCGCCTCCTTATCGACCAGATCCTGCCGATTGCCGGCTTGGAACTGCACCAGCGACTCTTTGCGCTGTTTGATCATTTTATCGAGAACGCTCAAGACCTGGGCGTCGTCGAGGGTGATTCGTTCGTCGACTTCGCGCTGCTTGATGGCAGCCGTGATCATGCGGATCAGCCCCAGCCGCTCCTTCTCGCCGGAGCGCATCGCCGCCTTCATGTCATCCGTGATTCGTTCTTTGAGAGACATCCTTAACGCGGCATCAACCCTTAGTAGGAGGGTCGAGCCGGAGCCGCCGGCGGAGGGCTGGAGGGCGCGCCGCCCGTGCCGCGCATATTCTCTCGCGACAGGCGCTTCAAATGCCGTTTCACCGCAGCGGCCTTTTTTCGCTTACGCTCTTGGGTAGGCTTCTCGTAGAATTCACGTCGCCGAAGCTCGGTGAGGACGCCCGCCTTTTCACAGGCACGCTTGAAGCGGCGCAAGGCGGCGTCAAAATACTCATTCTCGCGAACACGAACGCTGGGCATTCAAACCTCAAATGTATGGCGCGGCCGCCGGCATTCGGCGACAGGGGGGCGCATTCTAAGGTGCGCTCCGGTAAAAGGCAAAGGCTGCGCTCGGGCTTCAGGCCCTTAGGACCCGTCGACAGGCGGTTTGGGTGGGTTTCATTTGATTTGGCGGAGATTTATGCGAATTAGTCGGGGTTTTGCCCGAATCGGCCGGGTTGTATGCGTGTAGTCGGGATTGAGACCTCGTGCGACGAAACGGCGGTTGCCGTCTACGACGCCGATTTGGGCTTGCTGTCCCACCGGCTGTACAGCCAGGTCGCGATGCACCAAGCCTACGGCGGCGTCGTGCCTGAGCTCGCCTCCCGGGACCATGTTCGCCGGCTTTTGCCCCTGTTCCGGGAGGCGCTGGCCGACGCCAAGTCCGATCGGGAGTCGATCGACGGAATTGCCTATACCGCGGGCCCCGGTCTCATCGGCGCCTTATTGGTCGGAGCGGGCTTTGCCGCCAGCCTGAGTCTGGCCTGGGGCAAGCCCGGCGTGGGTATACACCACTTGGAAGGACACCTCCTCGCCCCCCTGCTGGAGCCCAATCCGCCCGCCTTCCCGTTTCTGGCGTTGCTGGTCTCTGGCGGCCATACCCAGCTCGTGGATGTGCAGGGGCTCGGTCAGTACCGGATTTTGGGCGAAACATTGGACGACGCCGCCGGCGAGGCGTTCGACAAGACCGCGAAGCTTCTCGGCCTGCCTTATCCCGGCGGCGCGGCATTGGCGAAGCTGGCCGAGACCGGGCGCAGCGATCGCTTCGTGTTCCCGCGGCCCATGCTCGACCGGCCGGGCCTCGATTTCAGTTTCAGTGGCTTGAAGACCGCTGCCCTAGTAGCCTTGCGGGGCCGCGTTTTGGACGACGCGATCCGAGCAGACGTCGCGCGCGGTTTCCAAGAAGCAGTGGTCGAGACCCTGGCCGAGAAATGCCGCCGCGCGCTCGAGTTCACGGGCCATCGGCGTTTGGTGATCGCGGGCGGGGTCGGCGCGAATCGCCGGCTGCGCGAGCGGCTGGCGGAGGTCGTGCTGGCGGCCTCCGCGGAACTGTATTTTCCGCGCGCCGAGTTCTGCACCGACAACGGGGCAATGATCGCGCTGGCGGGGTGTATGCGATTGACGGCCCTTGCCGGTGAGCCCGGCACGGCCGGCAGGGGCCGCATGATCAGCGCGCGAGCGAATTGGAAGTTGGGGGATAGTGGGGAGGCAGTCGCCGGCAACGGGGGTTGAGACGCTTTGATGGACAAAATTTTCATACACGCGCTCAAGACCGAGGCGATCATCGGCATTTTCGATTGGGAACGGCAGGTCAAACAGACCGTCATCGTCGATATCGAAATCAGCGCCGACATCCGCAAGGCCGCCCTGTCCGATTCCATCGGCGACACGCTCAACTACAAGAAGGTCGCGAAGCGCGTGCTGGCCTTTGTCGAAGGATCCCAGTTTCATTTGGTGGAAACCCTGGCCGAGCACATCGCCATGCTCCTCCTGGAAGACTTCGGCATTGCCTGGGTGCGCCTATCGTTGAGCAAACCGGGTGCCATCCGCAGCTCGCGCGATGTGGGGGTGCTGCTCGAGCGAGACCGCAGCGATCTGGAGACGTGGCGGGCGCATGCAGCCGGCGTCAAGCCCTGAGCTCCCCAATCGAAACGCAACTGAACCCAAGCGCACCGTCACATGCCGCAACCCATTCTTCTCGATCGATCCCTTTCGTGGCGGCAAGTAGGCGATGTCGCCGAAGGCGCGCAGCTCGCGCTGTCGGACGATGCGCAGCAGCGAATCCGCGCCGCGCGCACCCGGGTGGAAGCCGTCGTCCGCTTGGGGCTTCGTGCTTACGGAGTGAATACCGGCGTGGGCGCGCTGTGCGACGTGGTGGTGGACGAATCCAAACAGGCGCAGCTGTCGCGAAATATCGTGATGAGCCATGCTGTGGGCGTCGGGCCCCCACTCGCGGCTTCAGAGGTGCGCGCCATCATGGCCGCGGCCATCAACAATTTTGCGCACGGCTTTTCCGGCCTTCGACTGGAGGTGGTGAACCAGCTGTTGGCGCTCCTCGCCCATGATTGCGTACCGGAGGTGCCGGCCCTGGGATCGGTGGGGTATCTCACGCATATGGCGCACATTGCGCTGGTGCTGATCGGCGACGGCAGGGCACTGTCGCGCGGCCGGTCGATCAGCGGCGCCGAGGCGCTGCAGTCGACGCACCTCGAGCCTTTGGTCTTGGGGGCCAAGGAGGGCTTGAGTCTCGTCAACGGAACTCCCTGCGCGACGGGTCTGTCGGCGGTCGCCCTGATGAGAACGCGGCGCTTGCTCGACTGGGCCGACGTGACCGCCGCCATGACATTCGAGAATCTGCAAGGTCAAGCCGCCGCATTCGATGCGGAGGCCTTGGAGCTGCGCGTGTCCGCGGGAGTGCGCGAAGTCGGCGAGCGATTGCGCACGCTGCTCCGCGGCAGCGCCATTCTTCGGCAGAGCGCCGGCCTGCGAACCCAGGACCCCTTGAGCCTACGGGCGGTACCGCAGGTGCATGGTGCCGCGCGCGATCTGTTCGCCCACGCGGCCCAAGTCGTGGACGATGAGTTGGCCTCGGTGACGGACAACCCCGTGGTCGTCGGCACACCGGAGGAGCCTCGCGCACTGTCCGGCGCCAACGCGGTGGGCGCCGCGCTCGGCCTCAACATGGATTCGCTTGGAATCGCTGTTGCGGAAATCGCGGCCATGTCGGAGCGGCGCATGGACCGTTTGGTGAATCCACTGGTGAGCAATTTGCCCGCCTTTCTGGCCACGGACGAGGGCTCGGGTTCGGGCTTCATGATCGCGCAATACACCGCCGTTTCACTGGCCGCCGACAATCGCCGACTTGCGGCGCCGGCGAGCTTGGACGGCGGAGTCACGTCCGGGCTGCAGGAGGATCATCTCAGCCATGCGACGCCGGCGGCGCTCAAGCTGCTCAAGATCATCGACAACGCCGAGATCATCCTTGCCATCGAATTGCTGGCGGCGACGCAGGCTTACGAGCTGCGGCGAGATTCTCTCTCCCGCGCGGCGCAAACCGACGCCGTTTATCGTAGGGTGCGCGTCCTGATCCCTCAATTCAGGGACGATCGCCCCTTGAGCGGCGACATTCAGCGTGCGCGGGAGCTGCTCAAAGCACCGTTCTAGGGGCCCTAAATACTGCGGCCGCCGTCGACGGCGATGATTTGACCGGTGATGTACGGCGCATCTTTCGCCAAGAACAGGGCGGTGCGCGCGATGTCCTGCGGGGTGCCGTGCCGCTTGAGCGCGGTCTTGTCGATGATTTCCCGCTTCAGTTCCTCGTCCATGTCGCCCTCGGGCCAGAGCACCGGCCCCGGTGCGATGCCGTTGACGCGGACTTCCGGACCGAGCTCGCGCGCCAGCGCCCGGGTCAACATCGCAAGTCCCGCCTTGGCCGTGCTGTATACCGGGTGCGCCTTCAGCGGGCGCAAGGCATGGATGTCGATCATGTTGATGATGAGTCCGCGCTGCTTGGCCAAGCTGGGCGCGGCCGCTTGCGAAAGGAACAGCGGTGCTTTCAGATTGCTGCCCATGAGGTCGTCCCACTGCGGAAGCGTGATTTGACCGACCGGCGTCGGGTAAAAACTCGAGGCATTGTTGATTAGAATATCGAGGCGCCCATATTCCAGCAGGGTGGCGGCCACCAGCTCTTCCGGGGCCTCCGCGGTCGACAGATGCGCCGAGTGAATCGCCGCGGAATGGGGACGCACTTGATTGAACTGGTCAGCCAACGCGATCGCGGCGGCGGCAGAGGAGCGATAATGAATGAGTATGTTCGCCCCGGCCGCGTGCAGCGTGCGCGCGATCTCGGCGCCGACCCGGCGCGCCCCGCCGGTAATCAGCACGACCTGGTCCCGCAACGAAGAATTCTCGATACTGGGTTTCATGACCTCACAACGATACCGTAATGCCTCCGCAGCGTGAAATCGCGCTGAACGACCCGCAGGCGCGGCAATACGCGCTCATGCACGCGTATCTGACCGAACAAATCGCCGCATCGGCGGGCTGGCTCTCTTTCGAGCGATTCATGGATATGGCGCTATACGCGCCGGGCCTGGGCTACTACAGCGCGGGTGCGCACAAGCTGGGCGAGGGCGGCGACTTCACGACCGCGCCCGAAGTCTCGCCCCTGTTCGGCGCGTGCGTGGCACGGCAGTGCGCCGAGATCTTGAGCGCGCTCGGAAAAGGACAGATTCTGGAAATAGGCGCCGGAAGCGGGCGCCTTGCGGCGGATGTCCTGTTGCGCCTCGAGACTCTCGGAGAGCTACCCGATCGTTATTGCATTCTCGAGATCAGTGCGGACTTGCGCGAACGTCAGCGCAGCCACCTCGCACGGCACTTGCCGCCGCGCTTGCAGGAGCGCGTCCACTGGCTCGATCAGCCGCCCGAGCAATCATTCGACGGCCTGATCCTCGCCAATGAGGTGCTGGATGCTCTGCCGGTGACGCGGTTTCGCTGGCACCACGACCGCGTGGAGGAACTTGGCGTCGTGATCGACGGGGCCCGATTCGCCTGGGAAGCGCGGCCGGCAAGCCCGGCGGTGACCGAGGCGTGTCGGCGGCTGGCGAAGGCGGGCGGCGCCTGGGACGATGGCTATGAGTCGGAATATTGCCCCCGCCTCACCGACTGGACCATGAGCGTGACACGGTCGTTGCGCGCCGGTGCGGCACTCTGGTTCGACTACGGTCTGCCCCGATCGCAGTATTACTTGCCGGAGCGCCGCGAAGGCACCTTGCTGAGCCATTTCCGGCAGCGCGCGCACGGCGATCCGTTGCTCTATCCCGGCCTGCAGGACATCACGGCGTGGGTGGACTACACCCTGCTCGCGGAAGGCTCCCGCGCGGCCGGTTTCACGCTGTCGGGCTTCACGACGCAGAGTTTTTTCCTGGCGGGCCTCCGGGTGGACCACGAAATGCAAATCATGGCCGACGGCGATGACGCTCGATTTGCACGCTTGGCCAATCAAGCGCGACAGCTGATGTTGCCGGGCGAAATGGGAGAACGCTTCAAGGCCATGGCGTGGTTGCGGGGCTTGGATCTGCCCCTGGCCGGCTTTGCCTTGCAGGACTTGCGCCACACGTTGTGATTACCAACGAGCGGGCGGGCGTCGCGTCTGGATACGATGCGGTCGCAATATCGCAAGCCTTGACCACACTGCCGACTTAACATGCAGCGTGATCGGGCCGCAAACGTAGGAGTTGCGGCTCGCAAATCAGCAGAGGAAGAGGTTCGATAATAATAAGAAGACTCGAGTGCAGGATAATGAACTACTGAGAGGGATGAACCGTGAATTCAAAATTGTCCTATGCGATAGCCGTCATTCTCAGCGGATCATCCGCCGGCCTCGCGAACGCCGCTCCGGCGTCCGAGGCCGAATCCAGCTCCGACATGATTACGGAAATCACGGTCACCGCGCAGCGGCGCTCGGAGAACGCGCAGGACGTGCCGATCTCGATTCAGGCAATGACGGCGGAGACGCTCCAGCAGTTGAACGTGTCGACGTTCGACGACTACATCAAGTTTCTGCCGAACGTTACGACGGCGAACAACGGGCCGGGCCAGAACGAGGTTTTCATGCGCGGCCTGAGCGCTGGTTCACAGCCCAGCCAGGGCAGCGCTTCGACGGGCTTGTGGCCGAACGTCGCGATTTACTTGGATAATCAATCCGGCCAGCTCCCGAATCGCAACCTCGACGTCTATGCCGCCGATCTAAATCGCATCGAGGTCTTGGAGGGACCGCAGGGGACGCTGTTCGGTGCAGGTGCCGAGGCGGGCGTGATCCGCTACATCACGAACGAACCGAAGCTCGACGTGACCGAGGCGAACGTCAAAGCCGGCTACGGAGTGACGGCTCACGGCGATCCGAATACCGACCTGACGGCGGTATTGAATCTCCCGCTGATCGCCGACACCATGGCCGTGCGCGCGGTGATCTACAACGACAGACGCGGCGGCTACATCGACAACGTGCCGGCGACGTTCACGCGCAAGGACACCGACATCGGCATCCACTATGGCGGCTATGCAACGGGGTGCTCTGTCGGTACTCCGGTGGGCGGCCAGTGTGCAACGGGCACTCCAACGGCCTACGGTGTACCGCCCGGCAGCCCGGCCATCAATAACAACAGCCTGGTTGGAAGAGCCATCAACCCCGTTACGTACCAGGGAATACGGGTAGAGGCTCTGTACAAGTTCAACGAGGACTGGAACGCACTGATCACGCAGTCGTACCAGGATCTGAACTCGCAGGGTGTGTTCTACCAGCAGCCCAATGCCTCCGATGGCGCGCCGCTCCACCCGCTCGAAGTCACGCTGTTCAACCCTTCCTACGACAAGGACAAGTTCGAGAGCACCGCGTGGACGGTGAATGGCAAGTTGGGCTATTTGAAGGCGGTCTATACCGGCGGCTACCTCGTGCGGAATGTCCAGCAGGTCGGCGACTACACGAATTACGCGCGCGGCGTATACGCCGAATACTATCAGTGCTACGGCCCGGGCGCGGGCCTCCCGTCAACCTGCTTCTCGCCGAGTGCCGCTTGGCACTCGGCGGAACGCAACACCCACCAGCAACACGAATTCCGCGTAAGCACGCCAGACGAGTGGCGTGTGCGCGCCATCGCGGGCGCGTTTTGGGAGGCCAACAAACTATTCGATCAGACCGGCTGGGACTACAAGACGGTTCCTTCGTGTACGTCGAACGGGGCGCCGGGCACGCCGGGCAATACCGGCTGTTTCACGAACATAGGCACGGCGCCCGGGACGACCGTCGTGAATCCCGGTGTTCAGGGCCCCAATACCTCCTTCTATCAGGACACCGTGCGCGAAACCAAGCAGACGGCTTTCTTTGCATCCGTCGACGTCGACCTGATTCCGAAGGTCTTGACGCTCACGGCGGGCACGCGTCATTTCCGGTTCGACAACTCCTCGGCGGGCAGCGTCACCGGCAGTTTCGGCTGCTTCGAGCAGGGCGCGCCGGCCACTGGATGCATCGCACCGGCGTACAACCTCAACGCACAGAATCTGCGCGACACCGAGTCCGGCTACAAGAGCCGTGGGAACCTGACCTGGCACATCACACCGGATGTCATGGTGTATTACACGTACTCACAGGGCTTTCGCCCGGGCGGCTTCAACCAGAACGGCGGTACGCAGCATGCTTTCGGCCCGGATGCGGTGCAGCAGTACTTGATCCCCAGCTCGTACCAATCCGACAAGTTGACGAACAATGAAATTGGCTGGAAGACGGAATTTCTCAACCATCGCCTGCAATGGAACGGGGCCGTGTACCGGGAGAACTGGGATAACGTTCAGGTCGCATTCTTCGATCCCGGCTTGGTCGGCAACATTTTCTACAATACCAACGGCCAGAACTTCCTCATCAAGGGTATCGAGACGTCGCTGGTGGCCCGGGTGATCAACGGGCTGACGTTGCAGGGTGCGGCAGCGTGGAACAACAGCAGGCAAACGAACTCGCCGGCGCTGATCGACAACAATCCCCAAAGTGCGAACTTCGGCAAGCCGATCACACAGAACTGCGACAGCACCGGTGCCAATTGCGCGCCGATCACCAACCCGTTCGGTCCGATCGGTTCCCCGAGCGCCAATGCGCCGCCGATTCAGTTCAGCCTGCGCGCCCGCTACGAGTGGACCGTCGCCGGATACACCCCGTTCGTTCAATTCGACGCCACCCACAGCGGCCATTCATTCACGCAGGCGGGTTCGAATCCTACGATCGCCCAAGCCGGAGCCGTCTCTACCGGCAGGTTGCGGTTCGAGAATCCCGCCCACACGACCTACGACGCGTCATTCGGTGTCGCGAAAGACGCCTGGTACGCGACCGTGTACGGTGAGAACCTCAGCAATTCGAACGTCAGTACGTTCATCAGCACCGATCAATTCATCGTCGCGCAGACGCCCCTGCGGCCGCGCATCCTCGGTGCGTCGTTCGGGTACAAATTTTGAGCCCGCTTGCAACGCCCCATTGGCGAAATCATTTCGTCCAGCGATACACGGCGCCGGGAAACGGCGCTTTCCATGGGTCAAAAACGCCTGTGATGTACACGGTAGCCGCCCCATCGGCGCCGAAATTCATATTGGTCACATAGGGTGTGGGGACGGTGATGATCCGCACCAGCTTCTTTGCGTCGTTCACCACCAGCACCCGGCCCGAGCCGTTTTGCGCGATGTAGTAATTGCCGTCGGGACCCAATTTGAAGCCGTCGGGGCCATTGTAGGCGTCCTCGTGGGGTGTCGGCGGCGCCAAGTCCTGCATGCGCGCCCACACGGTGCGAGGACCCAATGTGCCGCCGGCCTCGACCGGAAATGACAGGATGCGGCCGGCCAGCATTTCCGCCACCAGCAGGCTCTTGCCATCCTTGGAGAGCGCCAGGCCGTTCGAATAGTGGATGAGGTTGGCGACTTCGACGAGCGTGCCCTTGGCCTTCGATAGATAAAGAATCGCTCCGCTGATCGGCGCCTTCAGGTCGTAGACGCCGGAGGCGGAAAGATAGATGCCTCCAGTGGCGTCCGCCGTGAAATCATTGGGGCCGATGAAGGGCTTGCCGCCGCTGTCTTTGTCGATGGCGCGGATTTGTTTGCCGGTTTCGTCCAGCTCGACTACCTCGTTCGCATCGTAACAGGCCACCAAGATGTGATTGCGCCGGTAGGTGATCAGCCCGGAAGCGCCGCAATGCTCGCGGCCCCAATAGGGCTTGACCTGCTTTCCGTCCCACATCTTGATTCCCGGCCCGGCGTATTCGACGTACAGGAGCCTGCCGTCCCGCCACAGGGGTCCTTCGGGATAAGCGGCCGCCGCATCGACGAGCACCGTGTCGGCCCGCGAAACTCCAGCCAGGGTGGCCGCTGAAACGATCGACCACAATGCCAGCAAGCATCGCATTTTCATGGGAAACTCTCTATTTTCCGCGGATCGCTTTGCACATTCCCACCGCCTCCCGCGAGCTTGTTTCAAGGTTTCGAACGAACGCTCTGTGATTGCTCGCGCAATTCGGCGATGGCGTGTGCACGCCGCTGATGGAGGCGCTTGGCGATCTCCGGTCCGGCGTGCGCTGCGATGTCCTCGGGTGTGGGTTTGATGGCCGCGGCGGCATCGCGCGCCGCCTGCAGGTATGCGCGCTGCGGGTAGGGGACGCTCTCCAATCCCATCCGGCCGCGCGAATCCGCCTCGCACGCGAGCAGCGCCTGCGCGAAACGCTCCGGGCGCCGGAACGCGTCGGCACGCTCGATGAATTCCAGAATGGTTTTGGGCCGGAGCTCAAAGGCGCGATGCACGATCCCGTGGTAGCGCGCCACGATGATGCCGAGGTCGCGATATTCGCCCGGCAGGCGCAGGCGATCCGCCAGCGCCTCGATGAGCGAAACGCTGCGTTCCTCGTGCCCCCGATGGCTCGGCCACTCCTCGCGCGGCGTCGTGCCCTTGCCGAGATCGTGCACCAGGGCGGCGAACCGGACCTTGGGCTCGGAACTCAAGCATGCGGCCTGGTCGAGCACCATCAAGATATGCACCCCCGTATCGATCTCCGGGTGCCATTGCACCGGCTGCGGTACGCCGAACAGCGCGTCGATTTCAGGATATATCGGCTGCAACGCGCCGCAGGCGCGCAGTACTTTGAAAAATTCGCTGGCCTTGGGCTCGCGCAGAGCTTTTTCGGTTTCCTGCCATACGCGCTCAGGTACCAGCGCGTCGACCTCGCGCCGCTCCACCATGGCGCGCATCAGTTCCAGGGTCTCGGCAGCAACGTGAAAACCCAGCGGCGCAAAGCGGGCGGCGAAACGCGCGACTCGCAGCACGCGCACCGGATCCTCGACAAAGGCCGGGGAGACATGGCGCAGTACGCGCGCCTCGAGATCGCGCTTGCCGCCGTAAGGATCGAGCAGCGTGCCGTCCGGCGATTCTGCAATCGCGTTGATGGTCAGGTCGCGGCGTGCGAGATCCTCTTCGAGCGTGACTTCGGGTCCGAATTCCACCGTGAATCCGCGGTAGCCGGGCGACACCTTGCGCTCGAGCCGCGCCAGGGCGTACTCATCGTGAGTCTTGGGGTGCAGGAACACCGGAAAGTCGCGTCCGACTTCGCGAAAGTTGAGGCGCAACAGTTCCTCGCGGGTGCCGCCGACGACGACCCAGTCCCGTTCTTTGACGGCAAGCCCAAGCAAGGCGTCCCGAACCGCTCCGCCGACAAGATACACTTGCATGGGTGAATACTAGCAGGATAGCCGCAACGATCCGCGCGGCCTTGATAGTTGCGCTGATCGCGGCCTCGAGCGGCGGCTGCTACCTATTGCAGACCGCCCAGGGGCAGCTGTCGCTGATGTCCAAGCGCGAACCCATCGCCCGCGTGATCGACCAGCCATCGACGCCTTCGGCCTTGCGTGCCCAGCTCGAGGCGGTCGCGTCCATACGCGATTTCGCCAGCCGCGAGCTGGGACTGCCGGACAACGGCAGCTATCGCAGTTACGCGGACGTGGGCGGCCGCTACGTGGTGTGGAATGTGGTCGCCGCGCCGGAATTCTCGGTCGACGCCAAGGAGTGGTGTTACCCCATCGTCGGGTGCGTCGCCTATCGCGGCTATTTTGTCGAAGCCAGGGCGCGCCGCTTTGCCGCTCGAACGCGCGCCAAGGGTTTTGACGTCACGGTCGGGGGCGTCGCGGCCTATTCCACGCTGGGTCATTTCAATGATCCCGTCCTCAACACCATGATGGGTTGGAACGATGTCGAGCTTGCCTCGATCATCTTTCATGAGCTTACCCACCAGCTCTTGTACGTGCCGAACGACTCGTCGTTCAATGAGGCGCTCGCGACGACGGTTGAAGCAGAGGGGGTGCGGCGCTGGCTGCGCGCTCAAGGCCGCGACGCGGACTTGGCCAAACATCTCGTGCAGCAGGATCACTATGCGAAGGTTGTCGATCTCCTGACCGCCACCCGCGCCGAGCTGCGCACGGTCTATGGCTCAGGGCTGGCGCCCGAGTCGATGCGCGAGAAGAAGCGCGCGGCGTTCGCCGCCATGCGTTCGTCCTACGCTCAGCTCAAAGCGGATTGGGGCGGACATGCTCCGTTCGAATCTTGGTTCGACGATGACCTCAACAACGCTCATCTGGCGTCCATCTCCACGTATTTTACCTGCGTGCCGGGCTTCGAGCGGGAACTGAAGGTAGTGGGCGGCGACCTCACTGCCTTCTATGCTCGAGTCCGCGCGCTCGCCAAACTCGATCAAGAGAAGCGCGATGCCATCGTCTGCGGCACCTCATAGACCGGGAATCCGGCGATTATTCGACTGATGTATTCGTGGACATGGACACGACCCTCTTTAGTATAGAAGACTGAGCTGAACGAGCAGCCCGAGGGTGGACACGATGGTTACGGCAAGAAGCCCTTGCGCGAGCCTTGCGACGACAGCGATTTCGTTCATGATGTACTCCGAAGTATGAGTGGGTTCCGACGGAGCACAGCTTGCTCCACGCGCCGATGAGCAACAAACGCAATGCCTGACAGTCCGTTAAGGAAAGCTTAAGGTGCCGACCGCCTACGACCGATTGCCGTTGGGAGCCCTGCGGGTATTCGAGGCGGTGGCCACGCACTTGAATTTCTCGGCCGCCGCCGATGCGCTCAATGTCACGCCCGCCGCCGTCAGCCAGCAGGTCAAGGCGCTCGAGGGGTACATCCAGGTGCCGCTGTTCCGGCGAAACGGCCGGCGGGTGGAAATCACCGACGAAGGCCTCGAATTGCTGCCCTCCGTGAGAGCCGGTCTCGAAAGGCTCGAATCCGCCTTGCAGCAGCTCAAACATCATCGCCGCGCGGGTCCGCTGCAAATCACCACCTTGTCATCGTTCCTGCAAATATGGCTGCTGCCGCGCATCCGCTCCTTTCGGCGCAAATACCCGAACATCGAGCTGCGCTTTCATACCTCGCGCGAGGTGGTGGATTTCTCGCGCAGCGTCCACCACGTCGCCATCCGCTTCGGCCGCGGCAACTACCCCAATCTGCATAGCGAGAAAATCTTCGACGACTGGCTGGTGCCGGTAGCAAGCCCTGATCTCATCAAGCAACACGGAATGGTCGAGCGCGGAACGAACTTGAGCAAATATCCCTTGCTCGAGAGCGGCGATGAGCCATGGAGTGTTTGGAGCCAAGTCGACGAGGAGGCTGCGTGGCTTTCGCGGGCGCCCAGCATCAATGACTCGGCCGGCCTCCTGGCGGCGGCAGAAGAAGGCTTGGGATATGCTCTCGCGAGTTGGACCCTGGTTACCCGCGCGCTGCAAAAGGGTACGCTGCGGCTCGCCGGGAAAGGGGCGTTGCCCTACGGTTGGGCTTATTATTTCGTGTGTCCGAAACCCTTTCTGGCGATTCCCAAAGTAGCGCAGTTTCGCGAGTGGATTTTGGCCGCGGCGCGGGAATTCCCGCAACCCGGCGCGCCGGATACCCGGTAGGGCAGAAGTGCGGCGGATCGATGC
>Ga0137409_10000946_pt1 | contig 31673 bp, 29 predicted proteins | sample CZODoug1_16funga_FD_122059 | JGI IMG/M metagenome (GOLD analysis project Ga0137409, IMG submission 122059) | Vadose zone soil fungal communities from Angelo Coast Range Reserve, California, USA - CZODoug1_16fungal (Hybrid Assembly) | ecosystem: Environmental > Terrestrial > Soil > Vadose zone... | reverse complement strand
ACACTCACCCAAAACGAGCTCAGACAGATGGATGAGGTCAGCGCTCTTCCCCCTGAGTATCCCGGGTGGGTGCTGCCGTTCCAGGGAGCCGACCGTCTGGAGCCAGTTGATCGCTGGGAGCGTTTCCGCGAGGCGAGCAAGCCGCGTTGATCGTGCAAAACTCCTTCCGAGCGCCAGCAGTTCTTCTGTCGCTGACTTACTGGTTAGACCTGCGCCGTGGACCGCACAATGATCTCCGCTACGTCCACGTCCGCCGGCTGCTCAATGGCATATGCAACGGCGCGCGCAATTGCACCAGCTCGGCGCTTGCTAACCGTCGAGGGAGATACCCCGCGACTTCCACGCCGCGCTTCGAAACTGAATTCCGACACCCATGGACAGATCCGACGCCGTGCGGCGTTCCGTTGTCATTCCATATCCATACGGCCAGCAGTTCCCGAGGGCCGGTGCTACCGAGAATATGGATTTGCCGGCGCCGCTCACTCCATATATGAGCATGCACGGCATGCGTACCCGAGGAGGGGTGACCGATGCAAGGAGCCGGTTTCTTTAGGAAGTGAGTGGTGGCGATGACGAAGGAGATCGTGTTGAGCCTCGCTGCTCGGGCTTTCGTCACTCGCGCAGGGAGAGTTATTGGAATACGATCGTTCTGTGGCCGTCGAGCAGCATCCGGTTCTGAGTATGCCAGTGCACGGCTCGTGCGAGCGCAAGGCACTCGGTGTCGCGGAAACCGGCAGTAGCCAATGCGGGTCCATATACCTGTGCTATAGAATAGGTAACGTATCTACAATTTCAAAGCCTTATCAGGGGGTAACCGTCGGTTCTGATGTTCGGAGAAATCCGCTCGGTCGTGGGGCCTTTTTGGGGGCCTGGAATTAAACATCGAAATATTTTCACCCTAAAATCAGGGGCTTATAGTCCCAATGTGGTGGGCAGCCGTCCCACCAATAAAAACAATGACTTGCGTAACCCCCCCCGCTGAAACCGTCCGTACGGAAATCTGTACGGAAATATTTGAAGGTCTTGGTTTTAAACCCCGCCTTCCGATGGCATAACAAGCTTTGCTAAAGTATGCTATTCGTCCACCATGGGATAGGGAAGCCATGAACGTTTCGCTTACCGTTGAGCTTGAGAAATATGTCCGGCGCAAGGTCGCCTCAGGCCTCTACAACAATGCCAGCGAGGTGATCCGCGAAGCACTGCGGCTTCTCGTCGAGCGCGAAGCGGCGCCCCGCACGAGGCCTAACCGTGAATCGCCAAGGAAGGACGAAATTCTCGTCGAACTCGCGGCGCTTGAGAAGCAGCTGCGCGAGCGTGGCCTCACATCGCTCGCCCTCTTTGGTTCAGTCGTCCGCGGCGCAGCTCGCCTCGATAGTGACATCGACGTACTCGTCGAAGTTGCCCCTGACGCCCGGTTCAGTCTGATCGATCTGGTCTCCGTGAAGGACTTTCTGGAGGATCGGCTCGGACGTAGGGTCGATGTCGTCACGAAAGAGGGTCTCGAACCCGCCGTCCGGGACCGTGTCCTGCGCGAGGCTGAAGCCGTGTTCTGATGGACAAAGACTCAGCAATCTATGTCCGTCACATGCTCGAGGCTATCGCCAACATCGAGGCGGATATTGCAGGGTATGACTTCGAGAGGTTTCGCGCGGATCGGCGTACTCGGCAGCTTGTCGAACGAAATCTTGAGATTTTATCGGAAGCCAGCCGCCGCCTTCCCGAGGAGCTTAAGGTTGATGAAGCGCACATCCCCTGGCGCGCAATCGCCGGTATCGGCAATGTTCTCCGGCACGATTACCACGATACCTACCCAACCGTTCTCTGGGATACCTGCCAGAAGGACTTGATGCCGCTGAAAGACGCGGTCGTGCGTATTGGCGCAATCGTCGCCGGCACCAAGAGAGACGCGAATGATACAAAGTAACACCGATCGATTCGTTCATGTGCCAGCCCTCGGTGCTACCCCGCATCGCCGCGCGTGACGGGGCCGACGCTCTCCTGAGCTTCGCAAGCCAGTTGAAGCAGCGGCGGCCCTTGGTAGGAGAGGAACAACAATACGATTCGAAAAGACTGGAAAGTAGTCCGATCGAAAACGGTCAATCGATAGAAGACGTCTCTGAGACATAAGGCCCGACCAGCGGAGCTCGTTGGTATCTGGCGCGACCCGGGTATGCGCCCACTCATCGGCCATTACGCCGCAGCCCATCCATCAGAATGTCGATGAGCCGCCGCGCGCTCGCTTCCCAGCCTGCGTCGGGATTCCCGTAACTCATTCCGACCAGCGCACGCAGCAGGTCGGATGGATCGATATCTTTGCGCACATCGCCGTTAACGATGGCCTGCTTCACAAGCGTGGAGATTGCACGTGTGATTAGTTCAGCGGGGGTTGCATGGAGCGGGGTTGTAGGGGCGGCCAAAGCTCCGAGCGATGGCCCGATCAGGCGCTTAGTGGCAATGAAGTCGACGAACAGGTGCATCCACTTATGCAATGCTTCGCCTGCTCGCGAAGTATCCAGCAGCTGCGGCGCGGCTTCGGCCAGTTGCTCGACTTCTCGTCGGTAAACCGCCTCCACAATCGCTTCTCTGCTTGGGAAATGGCGATACAATGTGCCGATGCCGACGTTGGCGCGGCGCGCGATTTCTTCTAGGCTCACATTCAGCCCGACTTCCGAGAACCCCGCCTTGGAGGCGTCGATCAATAATTGCCGATTCCGGGAACTGTCGGCGCGGGGTTTGCGCGTTTGGACTGCTGCCTTGCGTTTCATCTTTATCGGTCTGCTCCTTGGACCCTCTCCGCCGGGGATTTCACACTCTCAGGGGCTGTCTATTGCGTATAAGCTTCTTTGCTCGTACTCTATAGGGAACCGACCGGACGGTCGACTACCAATTCATTGCCAATTTTGGACGTAAGTGTGGGCTAACGTGAATTTGAATTTGTCTCTCGGCCGGCAGTGGGTGGGATGGATAGGCGGTTAAGTTCACCAGCCCTGCCACAATGCGTGCGCGGATGCTGTCAAGAGCGAGTCATGGACGTTCTCTGAGGTCCACGAAAAGGGAAAACGCAGGAATTAACGATGTCTCAGCGTGATATTTTTGTTGTGGGAGCGGTGCGGACAGCGATCGGGGGGTTCGGCGGCGCCTTGAAGGACGTAGCCTTATCCGATCTAGCGACGAATGTCCTGAGGGCGTTGATAGCGCGCTCAGGGGCTCCAACCGAGGATATTGGACACGTTGTCATGGGAAACGTGATTCCGACGGAGCCACGCGATGCTTACCTAAGCCGAATTGCTGCAATGAACGCCGGGATTCCGGAAAAGACGCCGGCTTTCAATGTCAATCGTCTGTGCGGTTCAGGTCTTCAGGCGATTATTTCCGCTGCGCAGACGATCATGCTCGGAGACAGCGAGCTTGCCATCGGCGCCGGTGCCGAATCGATGAGCCGTGGCCCCTACTTTCTGGCCTCGCAGCGTTGGGGCGCGCGATTGGGCAACTCGGAGACAATCGACTATACATTGGGAATCCTGCACGACCCGTTCGAGCGTGTTCATATGGGCGTTACGGCTGAAAATGTCGCTGAACGCTATGGCATTACCCGCGAAATGCAGGACGAATTGTCGCTTCAGAGTCAACAGCGCGCGGCCTTTGCCATCGCGGACGGTCGTTTCAAGAGCCAAATCGTCGCGGTCGAAATCAAGACGCGCAAGGGCCCGGTCGTCTTCGATACGGATGAGCATGTCCGAGGTGACACCACGATGGATGCTCTTCGGAAACTCAAGCCGGCATTCAAACCGAATGGACTCGTGACGGCCGGCAACTCGTCGGGCCTCAACGACGGGGCCGCGGCTGTCATGTTGGCATCATCGGAACGCGTGCGGGCTCTGAATCTAAGTCCCCTGGCCCGACTTGTCGCGTATGGGCATGCTGGAGTGAATCCCGCCTATATGGGTATGGGTCCCGTGCCTGCAACCAAACTCGCGTTGCAGCGCGCCGGGCTCAAAGCAAGCGATCTGGACATTATAGAGTGCAACGAGGCATTCGCCGCTCAAGCCTGTGCGGTGTCTCAAGAGCTTGATCTGGATCCGGCCAAGGTCAATCCCAACGGTTCAGGCATTTCATTGGGGCATCCAGTGGGAGCTACCGGAGCCATTATTTCCGCGAAGGCCATCTATGAGCTCCACCGGACAGACAAGCGTTACGCACTGGCAACGATGTGTATCGGTGGCGGGCAGGGCATCGCGGCGATATTTGAGCGCGTGTGAGCACCCGCGCATAGCATGACCTCACCAGGTGAGATCGAAGTGGCCGCCGCCTGCGCACCGGCCGTGATCGTCGAAATGCGCGAGAGCGTCGCCTACATGACGCGCGCGGGGCCGGGTGTTGCGCGCAATCTAGGTTCCCCGTACCCTGTAGGGAACCGACCATTCGGTCTAGCAAATGGGCGTATGGCCGTTGCGATCGAATGCAGACCTGGATCTTGAACTCCAAGCAGAGTCCACACGAGTACAAAAATGAGCAAAGTAGTCGCCCGAGGAAGGGCCAAGAAAAAGGGAGCGAAAACCACAACTGCAGCGCATGATGATAAGCGCCTGCAAATCATCGCGCGCTGCGCCGATCTGTTCGATTCCGGTGGGTATCATCGCGCTACCATGCAGATGCTGGCCGATGAGGTGGGTTTGGGCAAACCGACCCTGTATCATTATTTCTCCAGCAAGACCGATATCCTATATGCCATTCATCAGATGCATATCGCTGCACTGATCGAAGGTCTAGACTCGGAGAAACGCCGCGGCTCGAGTCCCGAGGATCTGTTGATGCACGCGGCCCGTGACATTCTCGAAGAGATTGCCAACCATCCGGGTTATGTGCGCGCATTTTTCGAACATTACGGGGAGCTCGAGGGAGCAAAGCGGACAGAGATTCGCGCACGCCGTCTAGAATATTTCGAAAAGCTATGCGACATCATCAAAGGCGGTATTGCGTCCGGTGCATTTCGCAAATGCGATGTCGAAATCACGGTGTATGGATTTCTCGGACTGTGCAGCTGGTCCTATCATTGGTATCCGTCTATAGCCGATAGAGTCCCGGCGAAGAAAATTGCCGAAACACTGTGCGCAACGTTTCTTCAGGGATTGCGCAAGACGGATTGACAGTGAGGTTTCCGGCGATCACGTCGAGTTGATTGGGTCACGGGTAATCCGCACCACCTCGGGTAGGAGCGTGGGCAGCTACCGGACGCCCCTTGTTGCACCAGAACCCTCGAGAATCGTTACTGCCGACAGGCCTGGCGCACCATATACTTGGCTGTAGGCCAAACGCGCGCCTTCGACTTGACGCTGTTGAGCTCGTCCGCGCAGCTGTTGCACATTCTCGTACACCTGGCGCAGGCCCGATGCGCCGATCGGTTCGCCGCACGCAAGACAACCGCCATCGGTGTTGACCGGCAGCTTGCCGCCCAACTTTGTCGCACCGTCGCGCAGCAGGTGTTCCTGGTCGCCATCCGCGCAGAAGCCGTTCTCGGCCATGTGCATAATCTCGGCGCCAGACTCAGTATCCTGGAGCTGCGCCACGTCGATATCCGCCGGACCGACGCCGGCCATCTCATACGCCGCCTTCGCCGCCAGCACGGTGGGCGACGGATCGCGCCGGATTTCCAATGAGGGCGAAAATACCTCGAACGAGCCATTGAGTCGAGTGCGCAGCGCCACCCCGCGCAGGGTCGGCCCGGAGAGCCCCAGCTCGCGCGCTTTGCGTTCGGAGGCCAGGATCAGCGCCGTCCCACCCTCGGCCGGCGAGCAAAACATGTACTTGGTCAGGGGATCGGACACCATCTGGCTGTTCAAGATGGTGTCGAGGTCGACCGGGGTGCGGCGCCAGGCATGCGGCGTCCTGGCGCCATTCTCGTAGGCTTTTTCCGCCACCCGGCCGAGCGACTCGCGCGAGATGCCATACAAACCCATGTAACGCTGAATTTTCATGCCGAAGAACTGGGTGGTCAGCATCAGGCCGGTCTGGCCGTACCAGCGCGGCAGGCCAGATGCTTCAGGTTCGGCATTGAAGGCCCCGCGCGGATGCTTATCGAAACCGACGGCGACGCCGAACTCGGATTCGCCCGACTTGATCGCCCAGTAGCCCGACAGCAGCGCCGAACCGCCGGTGGCGCAGCCGTTGGCGACATTGATGAACTGCATGCCGGTGCGCCCCAGCACCGGCAATACCGCATCGGCGTCGCCGGAGTCATACGAACCGCCGAACCCGAACTGCATGTCGGTCCAATCGAGGCCCGCGTCAGACAAGGCTTCGCGAATGGCGAACACCCCCAGATCAAGCCCCGTTTTGCCGTCATGCCGGCCGAAGGGGTGGATGCCCGCCCCGACGATGCAAACATTGTTCATAACCGTTCCTCATTGGCGGGACGGAAGGCGTAAGTCATGACCGCCGCCCCGTCACTGTCATGGCGGTAGGCCTCGAGCACCAGACGCATGGGCATGCCGATGCGAAGATGGACCGGATCCGAAACTTCGATGCGGCTTTCGACGATGATCTGACCCGGCAATTCAACGTAGCCGACCGCGTAGGGCACGAAACTGCTGTCGTCGCCATCGCCATCGAACGGGGGTTTGGGCCGAAAGCGCTGCACGGTAAACGACCACAAACTACCCTCGCGTGCCAGCTCGATCTCTTTATGCAGCAAAGCTTCCGGGCCGCTCGGCATCGGGAACACGATCTTGCCGTCGCTCAGACGCCGGCCACCGAGCAACGCTGCCTCCGAGTCTTTCATCCGGATAAGACCGGGGGCGACGGGTTTCGAGCTTGGCATTTTCACCCTCTCTATCGTCAGAGCGACAGCGCGAGTCGTTGTGCTTCAAATACAGCATGCGACATCCGGCGCGGCGTGATGCAATCGCCGATGGCATGGGCCTCCATGCCTGAGCGGCGAAGCGAGTTTGCCAGTCCGCTCACCGCCGCGCGTCCGGTTTGCAAAACGATCAGGTCGCAGGCAACGGCCTCGATATTACCGCTGGCCACATTCATCAAGCTAGCGCCATCTTGCGCAACTTCGTCCAGCACCGTGAGTACGCGATATTCTGTTCCGCCTCGCCCGAGGCGGGCAAGCAGCGGGCCGACGCTCTCGGTCGGAATTGCGCCGGCCACAATGGCAGACGGCGTGGCGATCAATAGGCGCCAGCCGGCTTCGACCAGCATTTCGCCGACCCCGTAGGTCCACCAGAATGCGCTGCCGTCGTCTACCAGAATGGCGCGCCCGCTTGCAGTGGGAACGGGGGCGCCCTGTTCCAGAATGTCGAACCAGCGCATCACGCGCGGGCTCAAGAATTGCTCGGGCAAGGGCTTCGCTACCGCGCCGGTGGCGACTACGGCCATGTCGAAGTTGCCGCCCAAATCTTGAGCGCCGTCAATGCGTGCACCGAATTCGATCCTGACCGAGTGCCGTCTCAGTTCCAACCCGATATGGTCGATCAGACGGCGCAGGTCGCTGCGACGTGGCAGCGATGCGGCGTAGAGAAATTGTCCACCTATGCCGTCGGTGGCCTCGAACAACGTCACCTGGTGACCACGCGACGCCGCGACCCGTGCCGCTTCCAATCCGGCCGGGCCGGCACCGACGACTGCGATGCGTCGTACTTGCGAGGCCGGACCCGTGTTTTTGAACTCGATCCGCAGCTCCCGTCCGGCCGTGGGATTGACCGCGCAATGTAGGTGGGGCGAAAACGCCCGGCAATCCTGATTCAGGCCGACGCAAGGGCGGATGCGCTCGGCCTCGCCACGCGCCGCTTTGCCCACCCAGTCGGCGTCGGCGATGAAAGCACGCGCCATCCCAATCAGGTCGGCCTGGCCTTCGGCGAGGATGCGTTCGGCGATCTCCGGCCGGGTGATCCGCTGGCCGACGATGATCGGCATGCCCGAGGCGTCGCGGATGATTTTTGCTGCCTGCGCCGAAGTTGCTTCCGGGGCCGTGGCGTCCTTCACGTACATGCCCCGGGTACCCAGGGTGATGCTCAGATAGTCGACGCTTCCGTAATCGGATACGATTTTGGCAATCCGCGCAGTATCCGGAATGGACAGACCATCGGGGATCTCTTCGTCGGCGCTGAGCCGAAGGCCGAGCAGAAAGGCGTCGCCGCAACGGGTGCGTATCGATTCGATGACCTCGCGCAGGAAGCGCATGCGGTTTTCCGGCGTGCCGCCATAGGCATCGTCGCGGTGATTCGTCGCCGGTGAGAGGAACTGCCCGACCAGATAGCCGTGTCCGCCATGAATCTCGACGCCGTCGTGGCCAGTCCGCTTGAGGTTGTACGCCGAATGTCCGAATGCTTCCACGAGCATGCGGATTTCGTCTTCATCGAGAGTGTGCGGTGGGAACGGGTCGCGTGGCGACCGGATCGGCGAGGGTGCCATTGGCGCAAATTCGGATTCGCCGCCGATGAGCTCCCGGCCGAGATGCAAGATCTGGCCGACCACCACCACACCGTGCGAGCGGACCATGTCAGCGCGCTTTTGCAGCCCCTCTAGAACGTGATCGCTGTAGACCTCGACCAGCGTGCGCAGCTTCATCGCCGAGCTGGGATGAACCACTGCGGCGCCGGTGATCATCAGGCCGGGTCCCGATCGGGCACGTGCCTCGTAGTAGGCAATGTCGTCCTGTGTGATCGCGCCGTCGCGCAACATGCTGGTGCCATGCGGCAGCATCACGATGCGATTGGCAAGCCGGGTGTGTCCCAAGGAATAAGGTTCGAATAGTCGTGGATAGGCAGTCATAAAATGTTCACGGACTCATCCACCGTTCGTCATTGCGCCGTGATGCCGCCGTCGATGGTCAGCTCGGAGCCTGTCATGTAGCTGGATTCGTCGCTGGCGAGAAAGACGATGGCGTCGGCAATCTCGCGCGCCTGGGCGAAGCGGCCGAGCGGCGTATGCTCTAGAAATTTGGCGGCGATGGCGGGGTCGGCGTAGGCCGGTGCCGTTAGCGGCGTTTCGACATGGCCGGGATGGATGGAATTGGCGCGGACCCCATTTTTGGCGGCGGCGCATTCCAGGGCCGTGACCTTGGTAAATAGGCGCACGCCAGCTTTGGCCGCGCTGTAGGCACCGGCGTTTAGCCCACCGATCAGGCCGCGGATCGATGACATGTTGACAATAGCTCCCTTGCCCGATTTGGTGAGCAGGGGTAGCGCATGTTTGGTGCCGAGGAACACGCTGTCCAGATTGACGGCCAGCGTTGCGCGCCATTCGTCCAGCGTGGTTTCAGTAATGGAACGGAAGCGGCCAAAGCCGGCGTTATTCACCAGCACGTCCAGCTTACCGAAGCGCGAATCGATGCTGCGCATCGCCACCATCCACTGGTCTTCATCCGTAACGTCGAGTTGGATGTCGCCATGCCGTGTGTCAGTTTTGCGTAGGTCCTCCAGCGCTCTCGCAAGGCCTTCCGCATTGCGGTCCGCCAGCAAGACGACGGCCCCTTCTTCCGCAAAGCGCAGTGCCGTCGCCAAGCCGATGCCCGAAGCGGCGCCGGTCACCAGGGCAACCTTGTCGGATAGGCGGCGCACGCTTACGCCTTCATGCCGATGTCGCGTTTGCTCAAGTCGAGCAAACTCGCAAAGATGGGATTGCGCCGCGCTAGGATGGCGTCGGCACGCTCGTGGATTTCCCCATCGAACTGGGTGGTCGTCAACAGATACAATTGATTCTTCTTGATCGCTTCATAGGCCTGCTGCGCGACGGCTTCGGGCGACAAGGCATTGGCGTAAAGCTGATCGGCGATCGCCTGCAATTCGGGAGTCTCCGCCGCGGGACCCTCGGACGGACGCAACTTGGAGGGACGATTGCGCTCCGACTGGTAGATCCTGGTGTTGACCAGGCCGGGACACAGGCACGTCACGCCGATCGGTGCGCCGCGTTCCAGTAGCGAGCCATAAAGCGCTTCCGTGACCCGCACCGCGGCAAACTTCGCCGCGCTGTACACCGCCGACCCCGAACTGCTGATTAGGCCGGCAACCGAGGCGGTGGTGAGCACATGGCCTTCCGTACCCTGCGCTAACATGCGCGGAACGAAGCTGCGGATGCCGTGCACGACGCCCATCAGATTGACGTCGAGCGACCAGCGCCAGTCTTCTAGCGGATATTCCCAGACCGGACGATGGCGGCCCGAAGGGACGATGCCGGCGTTGTTGCAGAGCAGATGCACAGCGCCGTAAGCTTGCCAGGCGGTTTCGGCCAATGCCTCCACGTCGCTGGCAGCAGCGACGTTGGTGCGCACTGCGAGAGCGGTGTGCCCGTCCGCGGCCAGTGCATCGCGCGTACGCTCCGCCGCCGCGAGGTCGACATCGGCGAGCACGATCTTCATGCCGGCGCGCGCGAAACGCCACGCCATCGCCGCACCGATGCCGCTGCCCCCACCCGTGATGACCGCTACACGACCCTGAAAGTCCTTCATACTTACCTCGGTAGGCCAAACCATTCGCACCAGCGACGTTGCCTTGCGCATCCGGTTCGAGCCGGAATGTCGGCTGCGTCGAGGGCTCTTGCGCCAGCGATTGTCAGCAGCCGGCAATTGTCTTATCCTACTTCGGTACAATATCGACCGACCGGTCGGGTGTCAATGGTGTTCCGCTGCAGCTGCCGCGAATAGAGGGAGTTCCCGCACTCGATAATAGGTCGTTGCCAATTTCCAGGTCTGGCAGTCGGATCTGACTTGAGGAGCCGCATTTTGAAAAATGATGCCACGGAAATGAGCAGCCTATTGCTGCAAGCGCCCCTCCTGCGCCGGATCGCGCCCTACACTCTGGGGGGGTATGCGCGGTTCCGCGCGATCGTAGAATCGGATGGCGCTCTTCCCGCCAAGGTAAAGGCTTTGTACGTTGCTGTCGCGGCCGTCGCCAAGGGCTACCGTGAACTGGCGCAGCGTGAACTGAAGCGTGCCCACGCTCTCGGTCTTGAGTTTTCGGAGGCCTCGTCGGCGGCCATCATCTTGAGCAGCGTGCGTGGGGAGGGCGCAGCCTTATCCTTCATCGACGCGCTGGAAAAGGAATACCCCGGCTGCACAGGAGGCGATGATGCAATGCCGGTGCTTGATGTCGCACCGGGCCAGGCCGAGAAGAACTTTCTCAACTACTTTGGGACTATGCCGCCGTCGCTTGCCAAGCTGCTGGAGTTGCTGCCGCTTGGTGGTGACGCCTATTACCTGATGCGCGAAGGCACCATTAACGGTACGCCGCTGGGGTCAAAATATTCGGAATTGATGCTGGTAGTCGTCATCAACGCCGACTATAACCCGCTTGCGGCAGTTCACATCAAGTCCGCGCGCAAAGTCGGCGCGAGCGAGCAGGAGATCGCCGAAGCAATCGTCTGCACGGTGCTGACCAGCGGACTTTCGGCCTGGGTAACGGGAGCGACAGCGATGGATACCCCATAGCCGTTCGCACCTGACTGGCCACGCACCAACGACGCATCTGCGCGGCTAGTGACTACGGCGGAGCGGTGTCAGGTCAGTGCCAGCTTGGATACGGCAAGCTTAGCCATTGCCTTCTTGTCGATTTTACCCGTACTCGTGTACATCATGTCATCAACAACAAGCAAGTGCTCCGGCCATTTCTTTTTGGACAGGCCGATGCTATCAAGGTGGCCGGTAAGTTCCGCCAAAGCGGGTGCAGCATGGCCGCTGCGGATGCAGCAGACCGCACACGCCTGTTCACCCAACCGTGGTTCAGGCACGGCTACCACGGCTACTTTGGCGATAGCGTCGTGTTTCAACAAGGCGGCCTCCACTTCGGCTGGGTCGATGTTGAAACCGCCGCGGATGATCTGGTCCTTGATGCGGCCGACGACCTTGAGATCGCCGTTGGCGTCACAAACGATTTCGTCGCCGGTGAGGAAAAATCCGTCCGGTGTCAGGCGGAATTCCTGCTCGCCCATACCGTGGCAGTAACCGAGAAACAGCGACGGCCCGCGTACGCCGGCTTGGCCGCGCTGACCGCGCGGCAGCATATGCAAGTCGACGTCAAAGGCTTCGTCGCGGGTTCCCGGAAACGGCATGCCGTCGGAATTCTGCCGCCGCTCCGGCGGGTCGCCGGGAAGGGTCGAGGCATGCCCCATGCACTCGGACATGCCGAACATGCGCAGCACACGAATACCCAGCATGCGGTCTGCATCGGCAACCATTTCCGGCGTCATCGCGCTGCCGCCGACGGCGAGCGCCTTGAGCATGCTTCTTGCGGTCCATTCGCCCTTGCGCGCGGTCTCGATCAGGCCGACGAGGTGTGTCGGCACGCAAATACCCCAGCCGCAGGAATACCGGTCCATCATTTTTAGTGCTTGCAACGGATCCCAGGGATCGATGATGACCAGGGGGTGGCCCAGCGACAGGCTGAAGTGTGCAGTGAAGGTGAAGCCGGGCGCACTGCCCAGTGGGACGATGCCGATGATGGCATCGTCCGGCTGCAATCCGGCGATCTGTGCACACGCGCGGGTGGCGTAATTCATCGCCGCGCTGGAATGCATCACGCCTTTCGGCACGCCAGTGGTGCCAGACGTGAAACCGATCAGCGCGGTGGCGGCATCACGTTCGTCGCGGTTTTGCGCAGCGGAAAATTTACTAGGCGACAGGCGCAACCCATGCAGTTCGGGCAGAGCCCGTCCGGCCGCCTCGGTGCTGCCGATCAGCGCCACATGCCCGAGCCGAGCTTCGAGTATCTCCTGGTCGGCCTTACCGAGTCCCGGCGTTAGAGGACAAATTATCGCGCCGACGCCGGAGATGGCAATTGCCGCCGCGAGCGTCGGCGCGGTCTTGCGCCCCTCCAGCAATACCCGGTCGTGCCTGCCGATGCCCATGGCGCGCAAAGCCTGCATGGTGGAACTCGCCATGTCGTGGATTTCGGCGCGTGTCCAGCCGCGCCCATCTGATCCGACAATCGCCAGCGCATCGGGTGAGGCAATGCGGAGCGCATTGAACTGGTCCCACAGCGAGGCGTCGCTCCAGGTCAGGCTGTTCGCCGAATATTCAGCCAATCGACTGCCCCCCGTCCACGAGAATGGTCTGCCCGGTGATGAAGCTTCCGGCATCGGACGCCAACAGCGCGATCACACCGGCCATCTCCGCCGGCTTACCCAAGCGATGCAGGAGGATGCCGTTGCGCAGCTTCTGTTGCATTTCTTCGGTCAAGGTTTTGGTCATGCCGGTTTCGACCGAGCCGGGCGCTATGGCGTTGACGCGAATACCGTGCCCGGCCCACTGAGCCGCGAGGTCGCTGGTGAGATGCACGATGGCGGCCTTGGTGGTGGTGTAGGGTACGACTTGGCCATACTCGGGCGTGTAAGACAAATAGGCACCGACCGAGGCGATGTTGACGATGACCCCGCCACCACGGGCTATCATGTGCCGCGCCGCGTGGCGGCAAGCGAGGAAGGTGCCGGTGAGATTAACGTCGACCACCTTGCGCCAGCCGGACAGGGGGATTTCCTCCGGCAGCCCCCACCACGAGGCGCCGGCATTGTTGATCAGGAGGTCGATGCGGCCGAGCCGTTCGATGGTGTGCGCGACTGCGGCTTCAACTTCCTCTTCGTTGGAGATGTCGCAACGCAGGCTGATGGCACGCGCGCCGAAGCGGGCGGAAATATTCGCCGCGAGTTCGGCACAATTCTGCTCATGCCGCGCGGCGAATGCCAGTTCACACCCCAGGTCGGCCAGCGCGGCCCCCATGGCCTCGGCCAGCGCGCCGTGGCCGCCGGTCATCAACGCCACCTTGCCGTCGAGCCGGAACAGTTTGGCCATGAAACCGGGACTTTGTAACTCGACCATGTGAAGACCGCCCCTATAGCCTCGCCAGCAGATCGACTTCCTCGCTAATCAGGGCGATGCGCTTGCCTTTCATCCTGCCGACATGGGCCACGGCAGCCGCCCATTCTGGCGAGGCCAGCGCCGCATCCAGGGCGGCGCGGTCGGGAAAGGATAACACCGCATGGCCGTCCCAGGCCGGGGCGTCGGGGTGGTCGTAGTCATGCACAACCTCGCCGTGGCGATAGGCCTGCAGGCGCGGCAGGCGCCTTGCGAAATCCGCGTGCTCGCCCCGCCACCAGGTGGTGAAGCGCTCGCGACTCCAGTCCGGGGGGCGCGCGGCGAGCACGACCAAGCTTGCGGGCATCGATGTCTCCTCGTGCGGTTAGCGGCCGGTCCACACCGGAGTGCGCTTTTCCAGAAAGGCTTGCACGCCTTCCTTGGCATCTTCGGAATGATGCACCACATTGCAGGTCATGGTTTCGAGCGTGATCAGCGAATTGGTGTCCGCATCGAGTCCGCGATTGATCGCCATCTTGGTCATCCACATGCAGAACGGGCTCTTGTCGATCAGCGGTGCGCAGAAGTCCTGGATCAGCCTGTCGAACTCGGCCTGCGGCGCGGATTTATTTATCAGGCCCCACTCGGCGCACTCGTCGCCCGACAGCAACTTGCCGGTCAGCATCAGTTCCTTGGAGCGGCGTATACCGATCATGCGCGGCAGACGGTAGATCGGGCCGGCGCCGCCGAATAGGGCGCGGCGGATGTGGAAGTCGCCGATCTTGGCTTCGGAAGCGGCGAGGGCGAAGTCGCAAGAAATCATCAGCTCGAAACCGCCGGCGACGGCGTAGCCCTCGACCGCCGCGATGGTCGGCTTGCGCATGTTGAAAATCTTGTCGTAGGTCCGCGCCGAGTCGATGGCCAGTTGCAACGAACTCGAAGTCGCATGCAGCACCGGGCCGACGAGCTGGTCGAGGTCGGCGCCGGAACAGAATGTATTGCCGCGGCCTCGGAACACCACGGCGAGCGCTTTCGGATCCTCGTGGGCGCGATCGACCGCGACTTCGAGTTCCTTCAGCAGTTGCGGGCTGACGCAGTTGCGTTTGTGCGGGCGGTTGAGCCAGACGGTCGCAATCCCATTGTCTGCGACCTCGTATTGAATGACATTCTCTTCCAGCATTTGTCTGCCCCTATTGATTTCTCGTGATGGTAACGGATTCATGTCGCTTCGTAATACACCCGACCGGTCGGTCGAATTTTGTTGTTACTCTATCAGCTTCCTTTTCTTTGTCAATCCGGGCATGCGATCAGAGGATCTCGAACAGCCCCGCTGCGCCCTGTCCGCCGCCGATGCACATGGTAACGACGCCGTATTTGGCGCCACGGCGCTTGCCTTCGAGCAGGAGATGACCGGTCATGCGCGCGCCCGACATACCGTAAGGGTGGCCGATGGCGATTGCGCCGCCCGAAACATTCAACCGGTCATCGGGGATGCCGAGCCTGTCGCGGCAGTAGATCACCTGGCTGGCGAAGGCTTCGTTCAGTTCCCAAATGCCGATGTCGGCTACCGACAGCCCGGCCTGCTTCAACAGCTTCGGCACCGCCAGCACCGGACCTATGCCCATCTCAGCCGGATCGCAGCCCGTCACCGCCATGCCGCGGTACAAACCCAGTGGCGTGAGGCCGCGCCGTGCCGCTTCGTTACCTTCCATCAGCACGACCGCTGCCGCGCCGTCAGACAGTTGCGATGCATTGCCGGCGGTAATGTATTTACCCAGCTTGATGCGCTGGCCGTCCTTGAACACCGGTTGCAGTTTGGCGAGATCTTCCAACGTGGTTTGCGGCCGGTTGCCTTCGTCGGCCTTCAGCATGATGGTCTTGCTGCTGGTGGTGCCGCTGGCCTTGTCGAACACACTCATTTCGGTTTCCATGGGGACAATCTCGGCATCGAAGCGACCGGCTGCCTGCGCCGCTGCCGTCCATTGCTGCGACCGGAGCGAGTATTCATCCTGACTTTCGCGCGATATGCCATAGCGCTCGGCAACGATCTCGGCTGTTTCCAGCATGCCCATGTAAAGCTGGGGGATACGCTGATCGAGCACCGGATCCTGCGTGCGGAACCGGTTGGCCCTTTCGTTCTGCACCAGCGAAACCGACTCGACACCACCGCCAATCACGATACTCATGCCGTCAAGCATGATGTGTTTTGCGGCGGTGGCAACAGCCATCAGGCCGGACGCGCACTGTCGATCCACGCTCATGCCGGCCACTGAAACGGGAAAACCCGCACGCAGCGCCGCTTGGCGTGCGACATTGAAGCCGGTGGTACCCTGCTGCAGGGCGCAGCCGAGGACCACATCATCGATCTCTGCAGGATCGACGCCCGCGCGCCGGATCGCAGTCGCGAGGACGTGGCCCGCCAGCGCCTGGCCCTGGGTGTTGTTGAATGCACCGCGATAAGCCCTGCCGATAGCGGTTCGGGCGACCGAGACGATGACGGCTTCACGCATATTTCGTTTCCTCCTGGTTGGTTTGCTGCTGCGCCCGGAACATCGGACCGCGGGTTGCAACGGCGATATTGCCGGCGCGGGAATAGATGACTTCATCCATGATGGTTTTTCAGGCCTCGGCGATTTTCACGACCAGCCGGTCGTGATGGGCGCCTGTGAACAGGCAATTGAAGCTTTCCGGAATGGCGTCAAACCCTTCGCGCACATCGACGCCCCAAACGAGTTTTCCCTGCCTGATCCAGCCGTCGATGTCCGCCAACATGCGCGCCGTTCGTTCATGCTGGCCGAGAATGTCAGTGACGCGGAAGGCGTGGATCAGGGCGGTCTTGACGACCAGGTTCCACAGATTTGATGGACCGGGTTGCGGCGCCGTGTAGCCGGAAATCATGCCGCACAACGCGATGCGCGTGTTCTTGGTGAGATGGTCGAGTGCAGCTTCAAGGACCAGGCCACCGACGTTTTCAAAATGCACATCGAACCCTTTGGATAGTGCTTCGCCGATTGCAGCGCTCAGATCGGCGGTGGCTTTATAGTCGATGCAAGTGTCGTAGCCATACCGCTCCACGGCCTTGCGGCATTTCTCCGCGCCGCCGGCAATGCCGATCACGCGCGCAGCGCCCTGGATTTTCGCCATCTGGCCGACCAGCGAGCCGACCGCGCCCGCCGCGCTGCTGACCAACACGCAATCGCCGGCTGCAATCTTGGCGATGTCAATCAACCCGTAAAGCCCAGTCAGGCCTATGGTGCCCAGCACATGGGTATAGGCGGGGAGTTCGTAGCCCAGATTCACCGGCACGGTGTGGAACTGCTGCGGCGTGCTGTGTCATCGGGTCAGGCTGTGTATAGAGGCGAACTCAAGCCGTTTCCAGCATGGCGCCAGCGGACATCCAGGCCGCGATGCCAGCCGACGGCACCGCGCACAGAATCGCTTCGGCCAGTTCCGCATCGCTTGCGCCCGCGACGCGCGCGCCTCTGATGTGGGTCAGCGCCATCGGACTGTAATCGGCCGCGAGTATGGCGACCAGCATCAATTCCGCATACTTCTTGCTCAGCGGGTTGCATTCGATGGTGCTCCTGCGCATCAGGTAATAGGCATCAGCGCCCTTCGGGCAAAGTTGCAGCAGCTTCGCCAGCGCCGGCGGTACAGTGCCGAAGTACCGCTTGAAGTTGTCCTCCGCCTCTCCCGGCGCGGCTTTGAGGTCGGGCATCGGCGGGTTGATGCCACCGGTCTGCGGCCACGCTGCTTCCAGCATGCTCTTGAACGCCATCGCCGCGCCCTCGCCGCGCAGGCTGCTGAGCACGATCAGGCCGGCGGTGGCTTCATGCAGCGTCAGCCCGAGACCGGCAGCGCGGGCGGCTTCGCGCTGCGCCAATGTCGCAAAGCCCTTGTTGACGGCTGCGACGGCGACGAACAGGGCTTTGACCTTTGACGGCAGCGCGCCATCGAGTTCGACGATTTCGCGGAACAGCTTGTAGCCCGAAACCGTGTAGGGCGCGACCTGACGCAGCACTGCGGAGTCGAGCAGCGGACTGTGTGTGTTGTCTTCCAAGATTCCTCCTCGCTTCTTGCTTTCGGGCGATGTGTTCGGGACGAGTACTATCCCTAGCGTCGGCCCGTCCGGCAAGCATCTCCACCAACTGTCGAATCCGGACTTCGGAGCCGCCGCAGCAGTGCGCAAACATGATACCGACCGTCTGGTCGGGCGGCAATGGTTATCCGCAAATAATTTTCATGCCCACTAAAGCGCACGCCGTGAATTGACATCCGACCGGTCGGTCGAATATAGTCGAAGTGAATCCGAAGCATTGGGACGCCCTCAATCGGCGGTTTACTGCCCTCGAGGATGCGCAGCAGCAGACAAAGGTAGCTGGGGAATTCATGAACTTTGACCAATCACCAAAATCCATTGCATGGTTGGAGAGAGTCCGCGCGTTCATGGACGAGCAGATCTATCCGGCCATTCCGCTTTACCGAGAACAAAGTATCGCGGTCGACCGTTGGAAGGGAATCCCGCCGATTTTCGAGGAACTAAAAGCCAGGGCCCGCGCCGCCGGGCTTTGGAACATGTTCATGCCGCCGTCGGATCATGACGACGAGTTCTTTACCAGCGTCGGCCTGACCAATGTCGAATATGCACCCATCGCGGAGCTGATGGGCCGGGTGTCGTTCGCATCCGAGATATTCAACTGCATGGCGCCCGACACGGGTAACTTCGAGGTGCTGCATCGCTACGGTACGCCTGAGCAGAAGCGGCAGTTCATGCTGCCGCTGGCCAATGGCCAAACCCGTTCGGCGTTTCTGATGACCGAGCCGGACGTGGCTTCGTCTGATGCCACCAATATCCGGACCGAGATCCGCCGCGAGGGTAGTCACTATGTAATCAATGGCCGCAAATGGTGGTCATCGGGGGCCGGTCACCCGCACTGCGCGTTTTATATCGTCATGGGGAAGACCGATAACAACGCAGAACCTTATCGTCAACAGTCGATGATCCTGGTGCCGGCCGGCGCGCCGGGGGTCAAGTTGATCCGCCACCTGAACGTCTTCGGTTTCGACCATGCTCCGCACGGGCACTTCGAGGTCGAACTGAACAATGTGCGCGTGCCAGCGGAAAACATGCTGCTGGGTGAGGGCCGGGGATTCGAAATTGCGCAGGGCCGGCTTGGGCCCGGGCGCATCCATCACACCATGCGCAATATCGCGAGCGCCGAGGTGGCGCTGGAGAAGATGTGCATTCGTCTCATGTCGCGACATGCATTCGGCAAGGCGATTTCGGAGCAGTCGGTTTGGCAACAGCGCATTGCCGAGGCCCGCATCGATATCGACATGGTGCGACTGCTGTGCCTCAAGGCTGCCTACATGATGGACACCGTCGGTAACAAGGCGGCGCGCGCGGAGATCGGCATGATCAAGGTCATCGCGCCCCGGGTGACGCAAAAGATCGTCGACCTCGCGATCCAGGCGCATGGCGGTGGCGGCGTATGCCAGGACTTCGGGCTGGCGGAACTCTATGCCAACACACGTGTCGTTCGGCTGACGGACGGGCCGGACGAGGTGCATTGCCAACAGATCGCCCGGCTTGAGCTGAAGAAATACAAGGGCCGCGCCTACTCCGACATCAAGGCCTACTCGTGATCCCGGGCAAACCGGGAATTGCGCTGCGGCAGCGTTCTATGTGGCACGGACTTGATTGCTCCCCCAACTGATCCACTGGATTGTCCGCTCCTTATGCCCAACATGACCCGCAAGAACGACCGCGTCGCCGACGCCGACGACATGGCGCCAAAGAAATACATCGGCGAGATCGGCGCGGTCCGCGCCGCCAATCAGTTCGATCAGAGTCGGCTCGACCAGTATCTGCATGACGTAATTCCAGGTTACGGTGGGCCGCTGACGATTCGCCAGTTCGAGGGTGGACAGTCCAACCCCACTTATCTGCTGTCGACGCCGGGGGCGCAGTACGTCATGCGGCGCAAGCCATCTGGCATGCTGCTCAAGTCGGCGCATGCCGTTGACCGCGAATATCGCGTTATCAGTGCGTTGGCGAAAGTGTCCGGCTTTCCCGTGCCTGAGGCCCTGGTCTTGTGCGAGGACGACAGCGTCGTTGGAAGCATGTTCTACATCATGCGCCATGTTCCCGGACGGATTTTCTGGGATTGCCGCATGCCGGACCTCAGCCCCGAAGATCGTGCCGCTGTGTATGACTCGGTAAATGAGACCCTGGCTCGTTTGCACATTGTCGATTACGAAGCGCTCGGTCTTGGCGATTTCGGCCGGCCTGGCAATTACTTTGCGCGCCAGATATCGCGCTGGTCCAAGCAATATGAGTTGTCGCGGACCGAGGACATCGCCGAGATGGACAAGCTGATCGCCTGGCTGCCCGGGGCCGTTCCTGCCGACGACGGTTTGTCGTCGATCATTCATGGCGATTATTCGTTTCACAACATTTTGATACACCCCACCGAGCCAAGGGTGGTGGGTTTGCTGGATTGGGAACTGTCCACCATCGGCCAACCGCTGGGGGATCTGACCTATCACCTGATGGAATGGTACCGGCCGCCAGGTGTCGATGCGAGGGGAACTCTCGAGGGAGCGGATCTTGCCGCCCTCGGCGTGCCGACGCAGGAGGAATACGTTGCGCGCTATTGTGAGCGGACCGGCCTTACGTTCCAAGGAAACCTCGCCTTCTATCGCGCCTTCAACCTGTTCCGGGTGGCGGCGATTTTGCAGGGCATCCTCGGCCGACTGCGCGATGGCACGGCGACCTCGGCAAACGCTGCCGAAATTGCCGCTCGGATCCGTCCGCTGGTCAGGGCGGCCTGGGCGGAAGCGTGTGTTGGTGGCGCAGCGTGACGCAAGAAATAGTTGACGACCGACCGGTCGGTCGAGTACTGTAGAAGCAACGCAAAAGCGATCGGCAGTATTCGAGTGCGATCAGGTCGCCAGAGAGCGATCAGCCGATGGCGGGCAGATTGAAGCAGTACAACTCTTGCGATGGGGGACAGGTCATGGAAAACAAAACGAATCAAGCCGCCTTGACACTTGCGTCGGCTTTTCTGGGCGCAGCAATGTTCGGGGCGCCGACTGTTGCGATGGCGCAGTCCACCACGGACGCCGATACCGCAGCGGCCGCCTCGGCGGGTGACATTGAGGAATTGGTGGTCACAGCGCGTAGGCGCAGCGAACGGTTGATCGACGTGCCGGTTGCGGTGACTGCCGTGACCGTCGAGCAAATCCGGCAATATGACTTGACGGAGGCAGCGAATATCAAAATTGTCGCTCCACAAATCACGCTGGATCGAGGCTTTACCGGTGCCGGTGCGTCGATTTCAATGCGTGGCGTCAGTTCGTCTAGTCTGGATGCGGGCGTGGAGCAATCGGTTCTGCTCGATTTTGACGGTATGGCGATGAGTCGCGGTCGAATTCTCAACGATGCCATGTTCGATCTGGAAGGTATCGAAGTTCTGAAGGGGCCGCAGGCGCTGTTTTTCGGCAAGAATTCCCCCGGCGGCGTGGTCTCGGTCAGATCGGCCGATCCCACCAAGGAACTTTCGGGATATGCCCGGGCCGGATACGAGGTCACTGCCCGAAATCCCTCGGTAGAGGCTGCGATCTCCGGTCCGCTTTCCGACACCGTGGGGTATCGGGTGGCCGTATACGGCAGCACGAGCGGTGGCTACATCACAAATACGGATCCCGGGGTGCCGGACTTGGAACGTACCGCCGCAACGGGCAGTACCTTTGTTCCTCCGGCGCAGTCGCGTTTGGGCGCAGAAGACAAGGTGGGGGCGCGTCTGACCCTGAAGTATGATGACGGGAACAAGTTTGACGCCAATTTCAAACTATTGGTCAGCGACTATCGTGGCCAAAGCCTGCAAAGCTTCGACGAAGTCATGGCTTGTCCGGCAGGGCGGACACACCCGATTGAACCCGGTGGAGTTATCGATCCTTACGGCGATTGCAGGCTCAACGACCGGGGATCGATGGGCTGGCTGTCGCCGAACATCATCAATCCGTGGCCACAGGTCAAGGCGCACGGCGATGGGAGGCCGTATTCGTCGGACGAAACCATCATGCCGACCCTGACGCTGAACTACAGACCCAGCAATTTCACATTGACTTCGGTCACCGGCTACTATGACTACAGCTATGTCAGCCAAGGCGATGCCGACAATTCCGCCTATTCGTACTTCTGGTCGTACAGCGACGAGAAAAACAGGAGCCTGTATCAGGAACTACGTGCTGTATCGGCTCTTGATGGCATATTCAACTTCGCCGCAGGCGGGCACTATGAGCACAATGACCGGACGTTATACGTCGGCGGCGCCAACGGCCCGGTTCTGCTGGATGGGGCGACGGGACGATACAACTCCTATGACAATCAGCAACACAACAAAAGCGACGCGGGTTCGATTTTCGGCCAGCTGATCGTCAAATTCAGCAACCATGTCGAACTGACCGCCGGTGCGCGGTACACCCGTGAGAACAAGACGCTCGACTCCATGAACATATACGTCAATCCGCATGCCGCCGGCTTCCTGCCGGAGGGCCAGTTGATTTCCGGCAGCCGAAGCGAGTCCAATACGTCGCCTGAAGCAACTTTGGCTTGGCACCCGACTGAGCAGGTGATGTTGTATGGCGCGTACAAGACCGGCTACCTCGCCGGCGGCTTCTCAAACCCCGGAACCTTGTCGTCCGTCTCAACGATACACACACTCACCTTCAGTGACGAAACGGCAAAGGGTGTCGAAGCGGGCATAAAGGCCTCGCTGCTCGACCATAAGCTGTCCGGCTCCATCACCGCCTTCCATTACAAGTATGATGGTCTGCCATTGACGTCCTTGATTGCATTGAGCTCCACCGTGACCACCTTCGTCACTCAAAATGCGGCGAGCACGATAACGCAAGGGATCGAATTCGAAGGCTCATACCGGCCGGCGACAGGTCTCACCCTGAGTGCGTCGGCCAGCTACGACGACGCCTATTTCGAAAGTTTTGACGACGCGCAGTGCTATGCCGGGCAGACGGCGGCGCAGGGTTGCATGGCAGATCCGGTGACCAAGGCGAAGACCCAGAACTTGACCGGCGCACCGGTTTATCGAGCGCCGAAGTGGATCAACACCGCCGGCGTCGCGTATGAGTTTGGAGCGGTAGACAACATGCATGTGACCTTGAACACGGACTTCCGTTATACGTCCGGCTATTACACCGGCCTCAATCTGAATCCGCTCTCCCATCAGGGTTCATTCACCCTCGTGAATGCAGGAGTCCGCCTGAGTTCCGCGGACGACAAATGGTCATTCGCGTTCATCGGCCGCAATCTGACCAATCGACGTTACGGAACTCTGGGCGTCGATAAGCCGGGTGGCCTGGGCGAAGTATTCACCGTGGCCGGGGAGCCGCGCATACTCCTTCTGCAGGCGGAAGCGCGCTTCTAGTCGGTGTTCAGGCGAGACAAGCTCAGCGTGCAAGATGCGGGCAGTACATTCGGGCTGGTTCAAGGCGAAAATGCAGAAGACCAACAGTTTAAATCTAGGATCGGATAATCGCTGGTACGCGTTGCTGGTGTTTTTCTCTGTTTCGGTATTCAACTACTTAGATCGAACAATACTTTCCATCCTGCAGGTTCCGGTCAAGCACGATCTTGGCTTGTCTGATTCGCAAATGGGCGCGCTAACCGGCCTTGCATTTGCCGTTTTTTATACGACTTTTTCGTTGCCGATCGCGCGGCTGGCTGATCGCACCACGCGTAAGGTGGTGATTGCCGTATCGCTGGTCGTCTGGAGCGTAATGACCGCCATGATGGGCCTGGCGACGAGTTTCGCCGTGCTTGCCTTATTGCGAATCGGTGTGGCAATTGGCGAGGCCGGCAGTGTGCCCGCGGTGCATTCAATGATCTCCGACTACTTTCCGCCGGAGCGGCGTGCGACGGCGCTGTCGTTGTGGGGGTTGTCGTTGCCCATAGGGATGATGTTTGGATTCACGATGGGTGGGTGGCTGGTCGCAAACATCGGTTGGCGTGATGCGTTTCTGTACATCGGCGTGGCGGGTATATTCCTAGCGCCGTTGCTCTTGTTGACAGTTCGTGAACCACAACGTGGCCGCTACGACCTGACACCGACAGATCTGCCCTCGGTCGGCGGAGCACTGCGTCTCTTGTGGAGCCTACGTAGCTTCCGCCTACTGGCCATGGCTGGGGGGCTCAATGCTTATGTTCAGCAGGCGATGTTGGCGTGGAATGCTCCATTTTACAGCCGGGTTTTTGAATTGCCCATTTCACGGGTTGGCATTTATCTGGCGTTGATGCATGGGGTTGGCGGGCTGATAGGTGTTTATTGTGGGGGATTTTTTGCCGATCGCATCGGCGGACGAAATTCCCGCGGCTATCTGATGGTGCCGGCTCTCGGTGTATTGACAGTTGCGCCGGTCGGATTGATTCAATATCTGACGACCAATATTCATTTGTCGATCGTGTGTGGAGTTATAACGTCGGCGGTGGTCGTATTCTATTTTGCGCCGATCGTTTCCGCGGCGCACATGCTGGTGCTGCCAAGAATGCGTGCGCTCACGTCGGCAATGCTGGTGTTGATTGTCAATCTGGTTGGCGTGGGTCTTGGACCGTTTGTTACCGGTGCGATCAGCGACTTTCTCATCCGAAGCTATGGTTTGGCGGCGGCATCGTTGCGCTATGCGATTGCTTCCGCCATGTTAGTTGCAGTCCTTTCCGCGATTCTTTGGTGGCGCGCTGCTCTCCACTTTGTGGGTGAGCGAAATAGTGTTATTGAGAAGAGTGATGTCGCCGAGACACTTCCAAAACCCGCACCAGTTTAAGACCATTGCACCACGCGCGACCCACACTGCACATCACCTCGAAGGAATCACCACATGCGGTTCAATATGCTAGGTCAAACGGGGTTCCGAGTTCCGGAGGTCAGCCTGGGTCTGGGAACGCTGGTCGGAACGGAGCAGTTTGACGAAAAGGTAGGCAGGTGCATGGAGGCGGGGGTCTGCCTGTTCGACACAGCCGACGCGTATTCGGAAGGAAAGAGCGAGGAACTGTTGGGTAAGGTACTCTCGGGGCGGCGCGAAAAAGTGCTGCTGTCGACCAAGGCGACCTACCGAGTCGGTCCGGGTGAGAACGATCTGGGCTCGTCGCGCCATCATCTGGTCAACGCCTGCGAGGCAAGCTTGAGGCGCTTACGTACAGACTGGGTGGACCTCTATCAGTTGCATGCCCCGGACCTTTTCACGCGCCCCGAGGAGACGATGCGCGCGATGGACGACCTGGTCCGTTCCGGCAAGGTGCGCTACATCGGCTGCTCGAATTATTCGGGCTGGCAAGTCATGCGTGCGCAGGCGGCAGCAGAGTCGTTGCACCGGCAACCATTCGCGTTTCAGCAGCTTCTGTATTCGCTTGTTTGCCGCGATGCGGAATTCGAACTCTTTCCCGTTGGTGAGGATCAGGGAATGGGTTCGATGATCTGGGGGCCCCTGGCCTCGGGATTCCTGTCAGGCAAGTACCAGCGCGACAAGCCGCGTCCGGATGGTTCGCGGCTCGCCGCACTGCCGACGCTCGAGAGTGTCCCGGACTGGGAGCATGCGTTCCGCATCCTCGATGTAGTACACGAGATTGGCGCCAAGCGCGAGGTGTCCGTCGGACAAGTGGCGATCAACTGGCTGCTTAGCAAGCCCTGGGTATCTACGGTCATCCTCGGTGCGCGCACACTGATGCAACTCGAGGAAAATTTGGGCGCTCTGTCCTGGCGTCTCTCGGCCGAGGAGACGGCCCAGCTCGATAAGGTGAGCAATCCATCGCCGCTGCGCTATCCCTACTGGGTCCAACGCCTTGGCTCGCCGGAGCGAAATCCACCGCTGAGTGGATTTCGCCAGTGAGTTGTTTGGATTCTGGTGCGGCGGGTAGGCCGCAGCCTAATGCGAGCGCGCGTGGTGGTGCTGCAACGAGGAACCGACCATGCGGCAACTGTCGATAACGCCGTTGACCGTTTCGACACTGACGCCACCGCAGTTTCTGCGTTGCGCGGCGCAGGCAGGGTTTGGCAGAGTGGCGATGCGCATTCTGCAAGGCTCGCCACGCAATCGGCCTGACAATCTACCTATGCTGGTGAGCGGCGCCGACAGGATTTCGGAACTTTGCTCCATTCTGGATGGCGAGGGGCTTGTTGTTTCCGAACTGGAGTTTATTTTGTTGGATACCGAAACCGCCGTGAAGGAGTATCGGCCGTTCTTGGAAATGGGTGCGGCGTTGGGAGGTCGCTATATCGCGGCCGGCGCGACCGATCCGGAGTTGTCGCGCGCAGCCGAAAAACTGCATGCCCTGTGCCAAATGGCCCGCGAGTGCGGGGTCAAGGTTCTGATCGAATTTGTCCGCTATAGCACTGTGCGCACCCTGCAGGATGCCGTGGCGCTGATTAAGGCCAGTGGCGCTGACGATGCCGGTATACTGCTCGACACCTTTCACTTTTACTGCGCTGGAAATCAGCCGGAGGATATCCTGGCGTACCCGGCCTCGTTATTCCCCTATGTTCAATTGAGCGATACGCCCGCGTCGCGACCTCAGGATCTGAAGGAAATCATCCGCCAGGCGCGAGAGGACAGGCTTAACCCCGGACAGGGCCAGATCGATCTGCCAGGGATCGTCAGGAATCTGCCGCCCAATTTGCCGGTCAGCATCGAAGTTCCCAATCTCACACGCATCGCGCAGGTAGGCGAACTGGCGCATGCAACACAGGTGCGACTGGACACGGAACAACTGCTGCGCCAGATCGACTCCGCCCGAACAATCGAAATGAGTTGCTGATCTATGGTCCGGTCGTCATCGATATCCTGCGGCGCGCACGGCGATCGGGCCGAGGGTCATTGCCCGCGCCAAATACGTTAATCCATCAGGACAATTTCACTTCATGAACCTATCAAATGATTCAGGTGCGCTATCTCCCTATCGTGTTCTAGATCTGACAGAAGGAGCGCTCGCTCTTTGTGGAAAACTTCTTGCCGATCTTGGAGCTGATGTTATCAAGGTTGAGAAACCTGGGGGTGATACGTCAAGAACCATTGGCCCCTTCTATCAGGATATTCCGCACTCTGAAAAAAGCCTCTTCTGGTGGGCCTATAACGTCAATAAAAGAGGCATAACTTTAGATATTGAGACATCAGACGGACAGGAGATTTTAAAGAAATTAGTAAGAACATCAGATTTTCTCATCGAGTCGTTCCCGCCGGGATATCTGGATGCATTGGGTTTAGGCTTTGGATCATTGGCTTCCATCAATCCAAGTATCATCGTGGCCTCGATCACGCCCTATGGACAGGCAGGTGAAAAAGCGAATAATCCCTGGTGCGACCTGACGGCTTGGGCCAGTTGTGGTGCCGCCTATATCACCGGCGATATTGACCGTCCTCCACTATGCATGGGCTTCATCCCGCAAATATCTGCGCAGGCTGCTTCAGAATTGATGACCGCAATTTTAATCGCGCACTATGAGCGAGAGTTGTCCAACGAAGGACAACATATCGATTTGTCGATACAGGAGAGCGGTATCGGAGTATTACAGGCGACGGTGGAAATGTGGGACCTGGCAAAACTTGACTATAGAAGGTCCGGTGACCGGTGGATAACCACATCGGGGGCTGCTCGACGGCTCGCGTTCAAATGTAAGGATGGCTATGGCATCTTGTTGCAGGGTGGTGGCGGTTCGGTGAGGATGGTCAGGGCATCCCAGAGTCTCGTCGAATGGATGTCTGAATGTGATATGGCCCCGAATTGGTTGAAGAACTTTGATTGGGCGAATGAATATGATGCTGACACTCTATCCCAGGAAACTATCGATCGTGTTGAGACATGTATCGAAGGTTTTCTACTGACCAGAACAAAGCAGGAAATATATAAAGAGGGCTGGGATCGGGGAATAATGATAGCCCCGGTAAAAACCATGGAAGATATAGCATCGGATGAGCAACTCATTGCGAGGGGTTTTTGGCAAAAGATCGAGCATCCTGAGTTGGAAGCTTCTGTTACGTATTGCGGTCCTTTTGTGAAAATGAGTGAAACGCCTCTGACTTCTCGTCGGCGTCCACCGCTGATTGGCGAACACAATCTGGAAATATATGCCGAAGAAATGCAGATGCCAAAAGAAACGCTGGCGATTCTGAAGAGCTCGGGAGCTATATGATTGGGGAAGCATTGGACAAAAGGACTAAATCCAAATCGCCGCTGTCTGGAGTAAAAGTAGCAAGCTTTTGCTGGATGGCGGCCGGGCCCTTGACCGCAAGATACCTGGGAATGTGGGGCGCCACGGTTGTTCGCATAGAAAGTCATACGAGACCGGATTTGGTAAGACTTCAAGGGCCATATCGGAACGGCGAGCCTGGTGTTGACAATAACGCTTGGTTTCCAACGGTTAACTCAAGTTGCTATTCTGCATCGATCAACATTCAGACGCCGAAGGGGAAGGAATTGGCATGGAAGCTGGTTCGATGGGCGGACGTGGTGGCAAGTAGCTTTTCTCCCGGGCAAATGGAGAAATGGGGACTGGGGTATGAGGAAGTAAGAAAGGTAAATCCCGAAGTTATTTATTATCGGTCGAGCCAATTGGGCGCCTCCGGTCCAAACAAAACCCGAGCCGGTAGCGGATACGAGGCAGCTGCCATGGCTGGTTTCACACACATATCTGGGTGGCCTGATCGAGGGCCGGTACCGTATACCGGAGCGTATACGGATTTCATATCACCCAGATTTGGCGCAGCCGCAATTCTGGCAGCCCTTGCATATCGGCGTAGAACCGGGAAAGGTCAGGAAATTGATGAATCTCAGGCCGAAAGCGCGAGTTATTTATTGGCGCCGGTAATCATGGATTACTTCGCGAATGGTCGAATATATGAAAGGCAAGGAAATGCTTTGCCCTACGCATCACCTCATGCCTTTTTCCCCTGCAAAGGCGACGATTGCTGGTGTGCCATCGCAGTCTTTTCCGATACGCATTGGAAGGACTTATGCCGAATCATGGGTAACCCAGAATGGAGCAGAAAAGAGCAGTACAGAAACCTTCTAGGAAGGAAACAATGGGAAGATGAGATTTATGATCTGGTAGCACAATGGACAAGAATCAGGACTGCCGAAGAGGTCGAATCGCTGTTGACGGCTAGTGGAATTCCGGCGTCGGTTGTTGAAAGCACTTCCTATTTAATGGAGAACGATAGTCACCTGAAGTCCAGGGGCTTTTTCCGGAACATTAAACATTCTGTCATTGGAGATCATATTAATCGCGGGCCGGCATTTAAATTTTCGCGTAGCGAGGACTGTCAGTTCTCGGGGCCCGCTCTGGGTGAGCATAATGAATATGTATTCAAAGAGCTGCTGGGTATGACGGACGAGGAGATGGCGGAGGGAATCAAAGAGGGGGGAATCACAACGAACGCTGACCTGCCGCCTATGAAGGGTGCTTTCTGAACCGGTGAATACGATGGAATACAAAACAATCATTGTAGAAAAGGAAAGCCGGATCGGTAAAATCGTCCTTAATAGGCCAAAACAATTGAATGCCATCAGCATGCTGATGGCAAAAGAGATCATGGCCGCCTGCGACGAATTCGAGACTGATCAGTCCATTAGTTGCGTCATCATCAGTGGTGCCGGGAAAGCTTTCTGCGCAGGAGGCGATATCAAGGAAGCCGGTATGCTTGAAGCGCTGGGAACAGAAGAGTTGTGGGACGGCGTAACAATTTGGAACAAGATGGGGTATCGGGTCAAATGCCTTGAATTGCCGACAATCGCTGCGTTGCACGGATATGTATTGGGAGGCGGATTTCTGCTGGCAGCATGCTGTGATATTAGAATTGCTGCTGAAGATACGGAAATGGCGGTCCTGCTGACGAAACCACGGACCTTTCAAGGCAAACAGGTAGTTGGGAGTGCAGCAGATATGGGCCTGACGTGGATATTGCCGCGGTTGATAGGAGCTGGTAGAGCGGCGGAATTGATGTTTACGGGGGATCCGATTACTCCGGAAAAAGCTGAGCGAATCGGGTTAGTGAATTATGTTGTAACTGCAGACCGACTGATGGACAAAGCCAACGAACTTGCAACAAAATTTGCGGAAGGACCTCGGCTGAGATTGAGAGTTACAAAAAGGGCGATGCATCTTTCAACGTATGATCGGTTAGCTGCGCATATGGAATTTGAGGCGGCGGTGCAATCCCATATGATCCGGGCGGGCAAAGATTAGAGCCGAATATTTCGGAGCTGTGCACTATTTCTCCGGAATACCGTGGGAGTAATCGCGCACATTACCGGAAAGAAAAGTGGCTTGGTCGACTTGCTCCCGGGAATAGCTGTGGCAGAGGCCGGTCATCTGGCCGTTGATGCGGATTGATCGCCCGGCAAATGCCTCGGTCTGGTAGCGGCGCCCGTTCGCGATCAGGTACGTCTTGCTTAGGACAGCGGCAGCTTCCAGGTTGTGGTCGCGGAAATGGCGAACCGCCCATGCCATGAAACCGGTCAGCAGTGGCAGTTGGGCCAGTTCCGGTGGCGAGACGATATGGTCATCCTGTATCTGCCAGGCGTGGACAAGCTGCCGGTCGCGCCATACTTCGATCGTGACGGGACCGCCCCCGCTGTCGGGCACGCTGGCCTCATAACGCCGATTGGTTTCTGGGCGCCCTGCATGGACGATGGCCAGTGCGGCCAGATCGAACAGATGGGTGCAGTGGCGCCGCGACCGGCCACCGCCGTACAGGGCGGCCATGTCGATATCCAAAGGCACCCCGATCAGTTCGCGCAAGACGGCCGCCGCGCCGGGACACGCACTGGTGGGAATACGCAGCGTTTCGGCCGTGACATCGGTGACAACCCTGTCGTCGTGGCTCAGGTGGCAGGTCATCTCGTGGTAGTTGTCGTCCAGCGACGCAAAGACCTGGCGCTCTTCCTGCCGTAGCAGTATCCGGCGCCGGCAAGTGCCAGCGCCGTAGGATGGGTTCGGTGGGTAAGCCAGAGTGCGGGCGGCAGTTGTCATTGAGGTTCCTGTTGGCGGTAACCTTTCCGCCCCATGCAAGAAGGTAGATCGACGGTCTGGTGACAAACTGTGGACAACCGACCGGTCGGACGGGTAATATTAACATGAAATTGCGGCTGACTAAACGGATGGGGCGCCGTGTCATGGGAAAACTGATTGGCAAGGTTGCCCTCATCAGCGGAGCGGCGGGCGGAATGGGCACGGCGTTTGCGAAATCATTTGTGCGGGAAGGTTCCAAGGTCATTTTGGGCGACATTCTCGATCAGGCAGGCAAGATGGTTGAGGCCGAAATCCGTGCAGAAGGCGGCGAGGCCATATATATCCGCCTCGATGTCACGCTTGAGGAGGATTGGCGCAAGGCTGTTCAGGTGGCAGTTAATCGCTTCGGCAAGTTGGACATCCTAATCAACAACGCCGCGGTCATTCCCCAGGTCACCCCCATCGAAGATCGCACGGTGGAAGATTGGGATCGCGTCATGGCTGTCAATGCCAAGGGCGTATTCCTCGGCACCAAGCACGCTATTCCGGCCATGCGGCAGGCGGGCGGTGGGTCGATCGTCAATATATCCTCGATCGCCGGAATCGGGCAGTCGCAGATCGCGGAGCCGGCCTATGCTGCGAGCAAGGGCGCGGTGCGTATCTTCAGCAAGGTGACGGCCGCACAACACGCTAAGGATCGCATACGCTGTAACTCCGTCCATCCCGGACCGATAGACATCGGCATGCTGAAGGATATTTGGTCGGGCACGGAGGTATTGCAGCGACGCCTGACACGCGTGCCCATGGGGCGACTGGGAACGGTCGACGAAGTTGTATCCGGCGTTTTATATCTCGCCTCGGACGAGGCC
>Ga0137409_10000945_pt1 | contig 31679 bp, 33 predicted proteins | sample CZODoug1_16funga_FD_122059 | JGI IMG/M metagenome (GOLD analysis project Ga0137409, IMG submission 122059) | Vadose zone soil fungal communities from Angelo Coast Range Reserve, California, USA - CZODoug1_16fungal (Hybrid Assembly) | ecosystem: Environmental > Terrestrial > Soil > Vadose zone... | reverse complement strand
TGCACGGTGTCCGGGAACCACCTCCTGGCGGCGATTCATAAGGAGGAAGTGATGAAGAAGTGGACGATGGTGTTGGTGGCGCTCGCGGTGGTGATGTTGATTGCTCCGTCCGCGTTCGCGCAGGACGAAGCACGTGCGGTAGGTGGAGGAAGGGGCCTGATGGCGATTGCAGCGGGCTTCGGCATGGCTCTGGCAGCGTTTGGCGGGGCTCTGGGGCAGGGCCGGATCGCTTCGGCGGCTTGCGAAGGCATGGCCCGCAATCCCGGGGCTGCAGCGGCAATCCGCGCAGCGATGATTCTGGGTCTAGTGTTCGTCGAGACCCTCGCGCTCTTCACTCTGGTGATTATTTTCGTAAAAATCTAAGCCCCACGACACGGTTTTCAAAACGGCCCGGCGGCGCAACCCTCCGGGCCGTTTTCATTTTCGTTGCCCAGAGTCTTCGCGCTAGTCTCCAAGAGTCCGAAGAGTCCGAAAGCTTCTCTGGACTTTCCTGCCAAATCGGGTAGACTCTTTCTTAGGAATTACTCCGAAAATTAGAAAAGGCGGCAGCTAACCGCTGCCACCTTTTTTATTCTCTCCAAGGTATCCTTAGCCTGGCCTTTCCGTAGTTATGTTAATTTCTAAGTTCTTTAGATGCAACATTTGCAGGCCATCTCGTATGTGTTGCAAACAAAGGACTTACACTATGCTTAAGTCTTTTAGATGCAACTTACAAAAAAGCAGGGGGGTGGGGGAGGGTACAGAGGGTGTCACGCCTTTTGGAGCGCCGCAGCTTGCCGCAGCTATTCCTTCATCCGGGGCGTCATTCAACGCGCGGGAACGTTGCACAGCCCGCGATTATCGGCCGAGAAGTGTGGGCTGGAGAATGAAGTTCAGCACCTGGTTGGGGAACAGTCCGAAGTAGAGCGTGCCCACCACCGTGAAGGCCAAGACAAAATTCACCGTGATCGGAAATCCCACAGGAGCGGCCGACTTCGCCTCTGCGCTTGACTCGCGCATGTACATCACGACGATGACGCGCAGATAGTAGTAAGCACCGATTATGCTGTTAATCGCCATCAGCACCGCGAGCCACAGCAGGTGCGAATTCACCGCGGCCTTGAAGATGTAGAACTTCCCGAAAAACCCCGCCGTGACCGGCAGCCCCAGGAGCGAAAGCAGGTAGACGCTCAGCGCCGCCGCTACGAAAGGCTGCCGCTGCGATAGTCCCGCGTAGTCGTCCAGCGAGAGATGCTTTTCGCCCGTGCCGCCCAGCTGCGAAACGATCGTGAATGCCCCGAGCTTCATGAGCGCGTAGCTGAGCAGATAAAAGAGCACCGCCGCATAAGCCGGTGTTGCTTCCGCCGATCCACCTCGCGCCATGGAGGTAACGGCCGCAAAAGCCACCAAAATATAACCGGCGTGCGCAATGGAGCTGTAGGCCAGCAGCCGCTTGACGTTCGTCTGCACCAGCGCGCCCAGATTGCCGGCGAACATCGTAAGTGCCGCGAGCGCCCAGAAGGCCCAGAACCAGAAGTGCGTGGCGGCAGGAACCGTCGCAAAGATGCGCAGCAACAAAGCGAACGCCGCGGCCTTCGGTCCCGCGGAAAAAAGCGCCGTAACCGGCGTTGGAGCGCCCTCGTAGACGTCCGGCGTCCACACCTGGAACGGCGCGGCGGCCACCTTGAAGCCCAGGCCGATCAGGATCATGGCCAGCCCAAGCTCGAAAAGCGTGCTATGAAGAAGCTCCTCGGAGCCCATTTTGGTCAGCATCGTCGTTCCGCTCGATCCATACACCAGCGCGATCCCGTAGAGGAAAAACGCCGTCGCGAACGAGCCCAGCAGGAAATACTTCATCGCCGATTCGGTCGACTTGAGCGAATCGCGGCGGTATCCCGCCAGAATGTAGCTGGAGATCGAACTCATCTCCAAGCCGATGAACGCGGTGAGCAACTCCTGCGCCGAAGCAAGCACGCCCATGCCCGCCGTGGCAAACAGCAGCAGCGAGTAAAATTCCGCGAAGGGAAGCCGTTCCCGCTCCAGGTATGGCCCTGCTGCTAGCACGACGAGAAACGCCACCGTGCCCACGAGCAGCCGGAAGAAAAAACTAAAGGAATCGGACTGCACCAGCCCGCCGAAGCCCGGCCCTGCATGCATTGCCGCAGTGACGGCTGCGGCTGTCCCCGCCAGCGTCCCGATCGTCGCAAGAAACGTAAAAAAATGGCGGCTGCGCACGAACGGCTGCATCAGCATCACCAGCACGCCGAAGCCGCACCACACCAATTCCGGAAGCACGCGATACATGTCTATGGTGCGGGGAAGCATTTAGCGGATTTCCAGCCTTTCACTTGAGATGGTCTTCGCCGCGCTTGACGAATCGCGTTTTGCCTGCGGCGTGGAGCCGCTCGGCGCCGCAGCCTCATACGGCCGCTGTGGTTCGACTTGGTCAATTACCGCTTGCGCCGCAGAGGCCGTCCGGGCCGTGATGAACGTCGATCCAATGCCCATCCACAGCGTGACGATTGCCGTGGTCACCAGAATCCAATTCTCGCGCGCGGAGGCATCAGGGAGCGTGCGGTTTTTCTCCCGCGTGATCTCGCCGAAGAACACCCGCTGATACGACCACAGCAGGTAGCAGGCCGAGAGGATCACGCCGAGCGCGGCCCACGAAGCCCACTGCCAGTGCCGCTGGTAGGTTCCGAGTAGGACCAGGTATTCGCCGACAAACCCATTGAGCATCGGCAGTCCCAGCGATGAGAGTGCGACAAACAGGAAGAACGCGGCCAGCTTCGGCATCGGCGTGGCCAGGCCGCCATACTCGCTGATTTCAAACGTATGCCGCCGGTCGTAGAGCATGCCCACAAGCAGGAAGAGCGCGCCCGTCGAGATACCGTGCGCCAGCATCTGGTAAACCGCGCCCTGCATGGAAATGTTGTGGAAGGCGAAAATGCCTAGCACCACGAAGCCCAAGTGGCTGACCGACGAATACGCGACCAGTTTCTTCAGGTTCGGCTGCACCATCGCTACGAGCGCACCGTAAATGATGCCGATGATCGCGAGTACGGCCACCCAGCCCGCGGCGCGGTGCGAAGCCCCTGGGAAGAGCGGCAGGCAGAAGCGAATCATGCCGTACGTGCCCATTTTCAGCAGCACGCCCGCCAGCATCACCGAACCGGCTGTTGGCGCTTCCACGTGCGCGTCCGGTAGCCAGGTGTGCAGCGGGAAGAGTGGCACCTTGATCGCAAACGCGAGAAAGAATGCCAGGAAGAGGAGCATCTCGGTCGTTGGCGGAAGCTCAAGGCCGCCTTGCGAGGCGGGGGTATGGAGCAACACTTGAATCGCAGGCAGGTCGAATGTGCCCGTGGCGTTATACAGCCAGATGATGCCTACCAGCATGAGGATTGAGCCCGCCATGGTGTAGAGCACGAACTTTACGGCAGCGTACAGGCGGCGCTCGTGGCCCCAGATACCAATCAGGAACGCCATCGGAATCAGCATCACTTCCCAGAAAAGAAAGAAGAGGAAAAGATCGAGCGAGAGGAACACGCCGACAACGCCGACTTCCAGCATCAGCAGCATCACGAAAAATTCTTTAACGCGGTGCTCGATGCTCTTCCATGACGCCAAGATGGAGATGGGCGTCAGGAATGTCGTCAATATGACGAGAAACAAACTGATTCCATCAACACCCAGGTGGTAATTGATCGGCGGCTGGTTGATCCACTTGAGGTATTCCTCGAGGCGATACCCGGCAGCGCCGACAGGGACTGCCCTGATCATCAAGAGTGAGAACAGAAATTCAGCCAAGGAAACGATCAGCGCGATGATCCGGATGAATTTGTGATCGTCGCCGCGCAGCATCAAGAGCGCCAGTGCTCCCACGGCAGGGAAGAAGATCAGCACGGAAAGCAAATGTCCGCCCGGCAGCATCAGCGCACCATCCCGAGAACCGATTTTCCGCCGAACGGCCAGAAGAAGACGACCGCAATCACGACGAGCGCCCCAACCACCACCCAAACCGCGTAGCTGCGTGTGTTCCCGGATTGTGTGTGGCGGACTCCGTCGCCGATGGCCGTAGTTCCTGATGCAATCCCGTTCACTGCTCCGTCGATCCCGGCGACATCGGCTGTTTTCCAGAGCACATTTGCGGAAATCCACAGCAGCGGTTTGACCACCACTGCGGCGTACAACTCGTCCACGTAATATTTGTTCAGCAGAGTCGTGTACACCGGTTTCATGGATTTGGCGAGCCCGTCTGCCTTTTCGGGCCTCTTGAGATACAGCCAGTACGCAACTCCAAGACCAATCAAGGCCGTGCCCACGGCCACCCCCGCCAGGATCATCTCGAGCTGGTAAGCCGCGCCTTCGCCAGCGGCCTCCGCAGATTCGTGCCCGACAAAAACAGGCGCAAGGAAATTGGCAAAGTGGTCCGGTCCCTGGAAAAATGCCGGTAGAGCAAACCAGCCGCCGATGGTGGAGAGCACGGCAAGTATCACGAGTGGCCCAAGCATGCTCCACGGCGATTCATGGACGTGTACGTGGTGCTCGTCAAAGCGCGGCCTGCCATTGAAGGTCAGGAAGATGAGCCGGAACATGTAGAAGGAGGTAAGCAGCGCCGTCAGCAAACCGAAAGCATAAAGAACGCTGCCGCCCGTTTGGCTCTGAAATGCGCCGAAGAGGATGGCATCCTTGGAGAAGAAACCTGCAAAGAAGGGAATGCCGGTGATGGCGAATGTGGCGACCAGCATGGTCCCGTACGTCCATCGAATCTTTTTGCTGAGCCCGCCCATGCGGTTCATGTCCTGCTCGCCGCCCATGGCGTGAATCACGCTACCAGCTGCAAGGAAGAGAAGCGCCTTGAAGAACGCATGCGTCATCAGGTGGAAAATGCCCGCGGAGAATGCACCAACGCCGCACGCGAGAAACATGTAGCCCAACTGGCTGACCGTCGAGTATGCAAGAACTTTCTTGATGTCCGTCTGCACCAGGCCGATGGTCGCCGCAAAAAACGCCGTCGCGCAGCCTACGATGGCGACGACAAGCATGGCGGTCGGCGCGTGCGTGAAAAGAATGTGCGAGCGCGCGACGACATATACGCCCGCAGTCACCATTGTCGCCGCGTGAATCAAAGCGCTGACCGGGGTCGGCCCTTCCATCGCGTCCGGCAGCCAGACGTACAGCGGCAGTTGCGCGGACTTACCGCAGGCGCCCATGAAAATCAGTAAGCACGCAAACGTCAAAGTTCCAAGATGCCCACTCAATTCAACGGGCCAGCCCTGCAGAGTAGAACTAGTGAAGATGGTTTGGAAATCCAACGTACGGAAGGCGCGGAACAGCAAAAACATACCCAGCATGAATCCAAAATCGCCGATACGATTGACGATGAACGCTTTCTTTCCCGCATCCGAAGCGGACTTCTTCAGAAAGTAGAACCCGATGAGCAAATAGCTCGCGAGCCCCACGCCCTCCCAGCCGACGAAGAGCAGCACGTAATTCGCGGCCAGCACCAGGATCAGCATGAAAAACATGAACAGGTTGAGGTACGAAAAGAAGCGGTAGTACCCGCCCTCATGCGCCATGTATCCGGTCGCGTAAATGTGAATGAGCCAGCCCACCCCCGTCACCACCAGCACCATTACTACCGTGAGTTGGTCCATCTGAAGATCGAAGCCCGCGCGGAAATTCCCCGCCGCAATCCAGGTGAAGAATTCCTTGCGGAAGAGAACCTGGCCTGACTCGAAAAACTCGCGCACCGCTTCGACCGCGCAAAGAAACGACAGTCCGGTCGAGCCGATGGCCACGCCGTTAACAATCTTATTCGGCCACTTCGCGCCGAAAAGTCCATTCACTGCCGAGCCCAGCAGCGGCAGCAATGGGATGATCCACAGGTATTCGAGCATCGGATGTGTCGGCATTAGAGTTTGAGCAGGTTCACGCGTTCGACGTTCAACGTTTGCCGGTTGCGCGCAATCAAGATGATAATTCCCAGTCCCACGGCCGCTTCCGCCGCCGCCACCACAATCACGAACAACACAAAAACTTGCCCGTCCAGTTTGCCGAGCGCCTGGCTGAACGCCACGAACGCCAGATTGACCGCATTCAGCATCAGCTCGATGGACATGAAAATCGTGATGATATTGCGCTTGAAAATAAACGCAAACACGCCCAGCCCGAACAGGACGGCGCTCAATATCACGTAATAGTTCGTCGGCACCATCTCAACTCTTCTCCCGCTGGGCCAGCACCGTGGCTCCCAGGACCGCGACAAGAATCAGGAACGACGTCAGCTCGAACGGATAGACGAAGTCCTTGAAGATCATGTTCGAAATTCCGAGCGTCGATGCCATTTCTCCGCTTTGCCGAGTGGCTTGTATGCTCTCCGTCGACCGCGCGATCGTCGCCGCCACGAAGCCCGCCAGCGCGACAACCAGCAACAGGCCCGGCACCCCCGCCATCTTTGAAATGCTGGTGTGTTCCTCGATGCCCGCATTCAAGAGCATGATCACGAACACGAACAGCACCATGATCGCCCCGCCATAAACAATGATCTGCACGGCCGCCACGAACTCCGCGCCCAACAGCAGGTACAGGCCCGCCAGCGCAATCATCACCACTATCAGCGACAACGCGCTATGAATCGGATGCTTTTGCAGGATCAAGCTGATTGCGCCGATCACCGCAAGGGCTGCCAGCACGAAGAAAACAGCAAGTGGCACCGTCATTTCGCACCCCACCATGTCATCTTCGCCAGAATCACGAAGCTGGTGACGATCACGTTCACGATAGACAGCGGCAGGAGCAATTTCCACCCGAACGCCATCAGTTGGTCGTAGCGGAAACGCGGCAGCGTCCCGCGCATCCACACATACACAAACAGAAAAACCAAAATCTTGGACAGCAGCCAGAACGGCGCCTGAATAAATTCATTCACGTTGGGCAACAAAACGAAAGCCGCCCCCAGCGCCGCAAATGCGGTTCCCAAACCCGGCAGTATGATTCGGCCAAAAAGCGTTTCATAGCGGATCCCATCCCAGATGACCCACAAGCCGAACGGAATCAGGATCGCCGACGGCAGATAATGCGCGAACGTCCACGAAGCAGGGAAGGGAGACAGCCATCCGCCAAAAAACATGATCGAGCACAGGCATGAAACCGTGATCATGCTGGTGTACTCCGCGATGAAGAACATCGCGAACTTGAAGCTGGCGTATTCCGTATGGAAGCCCGCGACCAGCTCCGACTCCGCTTCAGGCAGATCGAAAGGCACACGGTTCGTCTCCGCGACCGCCGCAACGAAAAAACAAAAGAAGCCCAGAATCTGCGGCCAGACGTTCCAGCCAAAAAGCCCCCACTCCGGATGAAGCGCCTGTGCCTCGATGATTTTTTTCAAGTTGAAGCTGCCCGCCATCAGCAGCACGCCGACCACGGACATCGTCAGCGCCAGCTCATAGCTGATCATCTGCGCCGAGCTGCGCAGCCCCCCGAGCAGCGGATACTTGCTGTTCGAAGACCATCCCGCCAGCGCCACGCCGTAAACGCCCATCGCCGTGATCGCAAAAAGCGCCAGTATCCCGATATTCACGTCAGGAGGCGCGATCCCCAGGTAGATGTCGTGCCCGAACAAGCGGATCGGGTCCGGCCCAAACGGGATGAGCGCCAGCCCCGTCAGCGCCAGCGCGAGTGCCAGCAGCGGCGCTAGATAATAAACAAATTTATCCGCTCCCGCCGGCGTCGGATCCTCTTTGAAAAGAAATTTCACGCCGTCCGCCAGCGGCTGCAGCAATCCATGCGGGCCCACGCGGTGCGGCCCCCACCGCGACTGCATGTGCGCCACGACTTTCCGTTCGAACCACGTCAGATACGCATTCACCGTCAGAACGATGAACAACAACAGCACAATCTTCACGACCGTGATAATCAGTTCAGCGTTCGCAGATAAGAGGGTCACGGCTCGGTCTTGGCCTCCGGCAGGGATTCCATCATCGTGCAGAAGCGCCCGAGCGTGCCGCTGGTGAAAAGGGTGTCCTTTGCGGATCGGATGAGTCCCACCGGCACGTCGTACGGCGCGTGGCCGTTCCTGGCAAACTGCACGCGCGTCGGCTCCGCGCCGCCAATCAGCAGCCCCGCCGGCTGCACGTCATAGCCGCTCACTGCCTTGCGAATTTCTTCAAACACTGCCGCGGGCGTCTTGTAATGAAACGCCTTCCCCAGCCCCCGCTTTTCCAGTTGATGCGACAGGATCCTCAGCAGATCGAAGTCGCTCCGCGGCCCCATCACTTCCGCGCCCTTGCGCAGCATTTGAATTTCGCCCGAAGTGTTTGTGACCGTACCGTCCTTTTCGTACGCCGAAGCTGCGGGAAAAACGATGTCCGCCACCTTAGCCGTTTCCGTCAGGAACATCTCATGCACGATCAGCAGCTCGAGTGTGCCGCGCCCCAAACTCGGCGTGCCGAAATGTGCCAGCGGATTCGCGCCCACCACGTACAGCGCCTTCAATTTTCCCGCCTGCGCCGCTTCCACCATCTGCGGCGCTGTCAGCCCCGGCTTCGTTGGAATCGGCCCGCAGCCCCACAGCTTCTCAAAAGACTCGTGCGCGTGCGGATTGCCTACGTAGGCATATCCCGGCAAGCGGTCGGGCAACACTCCCATATCCGCAGCGCCCCGCGAATTGGCGTAATCGCCCAGCGCCATGTACTTGGTCTTGCCCGGAAGCTTCGAACCGAAAGCCACCAGCTGTGCGATGGCCGCGCCGGAAACTTCCGCGCCAAAAACAACCGCGACATCGCTCTCCGCCTCGAGCCCGGCCTTCAATTGCACCAGTTGTTCGACCAGCGCCGGCGAGAGTTGCCCTTCCTCATGCGCTAGCCATCGCAGCGCGGCCGCCTCCCGGCCCGCCTCCACTTTCACAAACTGCGTGGCCTTGCGCTTCAGTTTGATCTCGTTCGCATTGATGAGGAATAGCTTCGTGCCAAAATGGCGGATACCGCTGCGAATCTGCCATCCGACCAAGGGGTTCTGATTCGTCGGATCGTTTCCCACCAGCAAGACCGCCTTGGACTGATACAACTGCTCCATAGTGAGCAGGGAATCGCCGGCGCGTTCGCCCAGCGCCGTGATCAATCCCGTGTAATCCGCCGTGCGGTGGTGATCGATGTTATTCGTCCCAACGGTCGCGCGCGCCAACCGCTGCAACAAATAATTCTCTTCATTCGAAGTGCGATTCGATCCGATGAAACCAATCGCATCCTTGCCGCTGGCGTCGTAGACCGCCTTCAGCTTCGTCGCCGCGGCCTGCGCCGCTTCTTCCCACGACACGGGAAACAGTTTGTCTCCCTTGCGAACCATCGGCTGGCGGATGCGCTCGGCGTGCTTCGTGAAGTCAAACCCAAACCGCCCCTTCACGCACAGAAAATCCTTGTTGATCCCGCTCAAGTCCCGATTGTTCGAACGCAGAATTTCGTGGTTGCGCACGCTCAGCGTGGTCTTGCAGCCATTCGAACAGTGCGTGCACACGGTCGAGACATATGCCATTTCCCACGGCCGCGTTTTATATCGGTAAGTACCGCTCGTCAGCGCCCCGACCGGGCAGATATCGATGCACATCCCGCACTCTTCGCATTCCAGGTGATCGCCGCGATTCGGAATGATCACGCTGTTTGCGCCGCGCATCCCCACGCCCAGCGCCTTCACGTCCATGCCTTCATCGCACACGCGCACGCAGCGGAAGCACAGGATGCAGCGCGGCGCATCGTAATAAACCAGTTCCGACCATTTTTCTTCCGGCCGGTGAATTTTTTCTTCGACGAATCGGCTCGAATCCGCGCCGTAGCGGAACACCATGTCCTGCAATTCGCACTCGCCGCCCTTGTCGCATACCGGGCAATCCAGCGGATGATTCGTCAGCAGGAATTCCAGCATGTACTTGCGCGCCTGCCGCACTTGCTCCGTATCCGTTCGAACGATCATGCCTTCCATCGCCACCAGCGTGCACGCGGTCTGCAGCTTCGGCGCTTTCTCCACTTCCACCAGGCACATGCGGCATGCCGCCTGCAGCGACAGCCCGGGGTAGTAGCAGAACGACGGAACTTCCGTCCCGATGCGCCGCGTCGCTTCAATCACCAGCGTGCCCGGCGGCACCTGCACTTCGCGTTCGTTAATTTTCAGCTTGATCAGTTTCTGTTCGGCCATGGATTCCTAGCGTGATCCAACCAGCGCTTCCGCGGACTTGGACGCGCAACGTCCCTTCAAATGTTCTTCAAACTCGCCGCGCCACTTCTTCATGATGCTGATCGTCGGCATCGCCGCCGCATCTCCCAGCGGGCAAAACGTGCGGCCCAGCATGTTTTTCGCCAGGTCCGCGATCAAGTCGATGTCTTCTGGACGGCCCATCCCGGCATGAAACCGCTCCAGCGTCTTACGCAGCCAGGACGTTCCTTCCCGGCAGGGGATGCACCACCCGCAGGATTCGTGCGCGTAAAAGTGCATGATCCGGCGTGCCATGTCCACCATGCAAGTGTCTTCGTCCATAATCACCATGCCGCCGGAACCCAGCATCGAGCCCGCTTTCGCCACCGAATCGTAGTCCATCGGAATATCGATCTCGTCGGCGGTCATCAGCGGGCAGGAGCTCCCTCCGGGAATTACGGCTTTCAGCTTTTTTCCTCCCGGGATTCCGCCCGCCACTTCGTAGATAAACTTTTTCATGTTCATGCCCAGAGGCACTTCGTAAATCCCGGGCTTGTTGATGTGTCCCGCGATGCACAGCAAGCGCGTGCCGCCATTTTTCGGTGTGCCGCGATTCGCATACGCCTCGCCGCCCTCCTTGATAATCGACGGCACGGCGCTAAGAGTTTCCACGTTATTGATGATGGTCGGGCATCCGTACAATCCCACCACGGCAGGGAAGGGCGGTTTGATGCGCGGATACCCGCGTTTGCCTTCCAGCGACTCCATCAGTGCGGACTCTTCGCCGCATTCATAAGCGCCTGCCCCGGTGTGCGCCAGGAGGTCGAAATCAAATCCTGATCCGAGAATATTCTTCCCCAGGTAACCCCGCGCATACGCTTCCGCAATCGCCGCATCCAGAATATCCAGCACATACCGGTATTCACCGCGAATATAAATGAATCCTTGGTGCGAATGGATGGCGCGCCCGGCGATCACCATGCCTTCGATGAGCTGGTGCGGATCCATCTCCATCAGCGGCCGGTCCTTGCAGGTGCCCGGTTCGGATTCATCCGCGTTGCAAATCACATACTTCGGTTTCGGCGAATCCTTCGGTACGAACGACCACTTCATGCCCGTGGGAAAGCCCGCGCCGCCGCGTCCTCGCAGATTCGACTTCTTCACTTCCTCGATGATTCCCTCGGGAGTCATCTCCTTCAGCGCTTTTTCCAGCGCTTGATAGCCGCTCTGCATCAGGTAAATGTCAATCTTGTGCGAGTCTTTCATGCCCCATCGTCGACTGATCAGCGGTGTTTCGGCCGGATGACGTTCGTGGAGCGCGCCGGAAATCACCGGCTCCGGCGTGGGATGTCTGCCCGCATCCAGATCCTCGATGATGCGATCGAACTTGAGTAGTGTAAGGTTTTCGTAGAAGTCGTAGTTGACCTGCATGGCCGGCGCACCCGTGCAGGCGCCGATGCATTCCACTTCCTCGAGGGAGAAAACGCCGTCGTTCGTCGTTTCCTTGTGCCCAATCTCCAGCCGCTTCTTCGCGCGGTCCAGAAGCTCGTTCCCGCCCTTCAGCATGCACGCTACGTTCGTGCAAATCTGTACATGGTGCTTGCCCCACGGCTTCCGGTGCAGCATCGAGTAATACGCCAGCGTCTCTTCGATCTGCACGTTGTTCAGCTCCAGCCGCCGGCCAAGCTCCGCGATCATCTCATCGCTGACGCAACCGTACTCGTCCTGCGCGTACATCAGCATGGGGATCAACGCGCTCCGCTTAACCGGGTAGCTGCTCTGTAGCTTTTCAAACTTCGCTGAAAGTGATGGAGAGAGTTCCATGATTACCTGTCGACTTCTCCGAGAACGATATCAATAGTTCCGATGCAGGCAATCACATCGGAAATCAATTGCCCTTCAATCAGTTTCGGCAGTGCCTGCAAATTGATATACGAAGGGCCACGGAAGTGAACGCGGAGGGGCTTCGGCGAGCCGTCGCTGGCAATGAAACAGCCCAGCTCTCCGCGCGGCGATTCAACGGTAACAAACACTTCGCCCGGAGCAGGCGAGAATCCTTCCGTGAAGATCTTGAAGTGATAGATCAGCGCTTCCATCTCCGTCTTCATCTTTTCGCGCTGCGGCGGGATGATCCCCGGCGCGTCCGCCTGGATTGCCCCCTCATCCTTAATCTTCTCGAATGCCTGCCGGATGATCTTCAGGCTTTCGCGCATCTCCGCTACGCGCACCAGGTACCGCGCGTAGCAATCCGATTCCGTCCGCGTCGGCACGTCAAATTTGAATTCCTCGTAGCTGGAGTACGGAAAGGCCTTGCGATTGTCGTACGCCACGCCAGCCGCGCGCAGCGTCGGCCCCGTCATGCTCAATCCAATCGCATCTTCCGCGGAAATGTACCCGACGCCCTTCGTGCGGCCGATCCAGATGCGGTTTTCCGTCAGTAGCGTTTCGTATTCGTCCACGCGGCTGGGCATCATCTTCAGGAAGCGTTCAACTGCCTGCCGCCAACCGGCAGGCGGATCCAGCGCGAGGCCCCCGATTCGAATGTAACTGGTCATCATGCGCTGGCCGGTGAACAATTCGAAAATCTTCAATATCTCTTCGCGCTCCCGGAAGCAGTAGAGAAAAACGGTCATCGCCCCAAGGTCGATCGCATGCGTGCCGAGCCACACCAAATGCGAAGAAATCCGCTGCAGCTCGACCATCATCACTCGGATGTATTGCGCGCGTTTGGGAATTTCCAGGCCCAACAGCTTTTCCACCGCCAGGCAGTACACCAGGTTATTGCCCAGTGGGTTCAGATAATCCATCCGGTCCGTCAGCGTGATGGCCTGGGAATAAGTTTTGTCCTCGCACGATTTTTCGATTCCGGTATGGAGATAACCCAGATCCGGGACCGCCTTCACCACAGTTTCGCCGTCCAGCTCCAGCAAAATACGCAGCACCCCATGCGTCGAGGGGTGTTGAGGTCCCATATTGAGGACCATTGTCTTCGCTGTTCCCACTGCGGTTTCAACGGTGGTCATGGCGTGCTGCTCTTCCTGAACAGTTCTCCCGTGTTCGGTACGTCCCGGTAACCTTCAACGGGATAATCCCTGCGCAAGGGATGGCCTTCCCAATCATCTGGAAGTAAGATGCGCCGCAAATCCGGATGGCCCAAAAAACGAATGCCGAAGAGATCATAAATTTCCCGCTCCAGCCAATTGGCGCCCGGCCAGACGGAAACCAGCGAATCCACAACCGGATCGTTACCGCCGAGCCACACCCTCAGGCGCACTTTCTCGCGTCGCGGTATGGAAACCAGGTGATAGTTCAATTCGAATCGCGGCTCCGCCGGGGTGCGGTCCACGCAGGTGGCGTCGGTCAGGAGGTTGTACTGCAGCTTGGCATCTCCGCGGCAGCGTTCTGCCGTGGCTCGGAGGAGTTCGCGCGGCACCACGATCGTGGTCTCGCCCCGGAATTCAATCACTTCCACGACCGCTTTCGGGTTCCACGAACGCAGACATTCGGCTACAACATTAGAGTTTTGGCTGGAAGACTCCGTCACGATTTCGAATCCCACATGCGCCGGCTATTTGTGCCAGTCCAGCGCGCCTTTTTTCCAGAGATACAGATAACCGACCAGCAGGATGGCGATGTACATCATCATTTCCACAAAGCCATACCACCGCAAACTGCGAAAGATGTAGGCCCAGGGATATAGGAAGATGGCTTCGACGTCGAATAGAATGAAAACCATTGCTACGAGGTAGAACTTGACCGAAAACGGTTCGCGTGCGTCCCCGATCGGTTCCATGCCGCACTCGTAGGGCTGCTGCTTGGCCCGGCTCGGTCGCCGCCACCCTACCAGAACGGAAACAGCCGTCATCGCACCGGCAAGCGCCGCGGCGATCAGCAGGTGTAAGAGAAGCGGAGCGTAAGTATGTAAGCCGGATCCACTCATGGGCGACTTGCTATAATAACGATTCAGCAGCCAGTCGGTCAAATGCGGCCGGAAGCTTCCTGCGAAGCGAGCTTAATCCCCGCGCAGGCCGTGGCGAATACACGAATGCTCTTCGGTCACAATTCGAACGTGAAAGCAGGCGGCACGACGTATCACGTCCAAACGGAAGATCGCGGCGCCACCAACGCGCTCATCGATACCACCGTATATTTCCGTGGACGCGTGCTGCACCGGCGAACGAACAATTACTTCGACCTGCTTCCGCTGAACGCAGACAGTGAACAAGCGCTGAAACAGCGTCTCGATGAGCAGCACCGCGCTGTCGTCGAGGAGCTTCGAACGGGCACGCTCCATCTCGCGCTGCCACACGATGAAAAGGATTCTGCGCTGGCAGCAGCGCCGGGTTCCGCGGCAGCCCACAAGGTTCTTTTGCTGGAATTGATCAACGCCAAGAGCTGGCTCTCCGGCAAACGCGCCTTGCTGCAGGTCGCCGTTAGAAACCAGACCAACCAGGCTGTCGAAGGCGCTAGAGTTACCGCGCGAGTGGATGGCGCGGCGGAAACTTCAGAGTATTCTTCGGAGACCGGGCCATTCGGGCATGCCCAGTTCGAATTCGACATGCCACGGCTGGCGGGTGCCGACCCGGTGCTGCTCATCGAGGCGTTGCATGGAAATGCCAGGGGGCATTTGCGTTTTCAGTTGCGCACCAAGCCGCGCGTGCCTTCAGCGAGTTAACGGATAACGGATGGAGACGACCATTTCAATTGCCGTCAATGGAGAAGAGCGCGCGGCGAAGTCCGGAGCCACCGTGACGGACTTGCTTCGTGAGTTGGGACTGGATGCGGGGCGCGTGGCCATCGAACGCAACCTGGAAATTCTGCCGCGGCCGAAATGGACCGAAACGACGGTCGAAGCCGGAGACCGCTACGAGATCGTGCAATTTGTCGGCGGCGGTTAGAAACTTATCTTTGGGATTCAGACTCCTTCCAGCAGGTGCCCCATTTTGCGCTTTTTCGTCTTGAGGTAGGCGCGGGAAATTTTTGAAACGCGCGGCTGGCATGGCACGCGCTCGACGACGCGAATACCGGAGCCTTCAAGCTGGCGTACTTTTTCCGGATTGTTGGAAAGCAAACGAATTTTCGTTGCGCCAAGTTTTTTTAGAATTTGCGCAGAAAATTCGTAATCGCGCGCATCGGCCGCGAAGCCCAGCGTTTCATTTGCTTCTACCGTGTCCATGCCGCCGTCCTGCAGTTCGTAAGCCCGCAGTTTGTTCATCAAGCCGATGCCGCGGCCTTCCTGCGGCAGATAGAGCAGAATTCCCGAGGCCGCCTGGCCGATTTTTTTCAGCGACAATTCAAGCTGCGCGCGGCAGTCGCAACGAAGTGAAGCGAGAACGTCGCCCGTCAGGCACTGCGAATGGACGCGCACCAAGGGAACGGTCTTTCCGTTCAGTTTGCCGCGAACCAGCGCGACCGCTTCCTCTTGCGGCCCGCGGCCGCTGAAACCATAAATCGTGAAGCGCCCGTAACGTGTCGGAAGCGCCGCATGCGCGACCATTTCGATTCCGCCGTTTCTTCCCTTGGGTCGCGCGACCGTCCTTGATTTTGAGCTCATCGGAAACGAAAAGTATAGCAGGGCTTCCTGCCCCCGCGAATTCGTCTGGATGACTCTCAATCTTAGCCTCACGGCATTTTCAATTTTGCGACATCGTCTTCTGCCTCGTAGAGGGCGGTGGTGACCGTTACGGGAAGACGCACACTCCCCAATCTTACATTCTTACTGAGCAGAGTGGTCTCCGACGTGGCGCTAAAAGGAATGACGGTACCGCTTCCATCTTGAACGCGGCCGAAGAGCACGCGGAATGGAAAACGCTTGGTATCACTGGTTCGGACGAACACTCCGGTGAACTCAACGTAGGCTGAGTCCGTGGCAATATCGGTGGCTGTGAAGTGGATGGCCGTCCCCGCGCCGTCCGGTTGCGCGAAGCGAGCGACGGCGACCTCTACTTCGGTCTTCATCTCCGTGATCGTGCCATCGCCCAAACCGGTGAAGCGAGCTTTGACGGCAGCAACAGGAAAGGAATCGAACTTGTACTTCATTCCGCTCTGACCAATGAGTTGCAACTTACTCTTTTCAATCGGGAGCATGGTTGCATCGAAGGTGAAGCCCTGCCCAGAGGTGGTAGTCATGGCCTGGCGGCCGTTCGCGCTGGAAGAGATCGAGCAATCCAGCCATGCACTGCTGTTGAAGACCAACGGCGGATACTGTCGCTCGTTTTTCCAAGGATCATTGTTGTCGGGAGCTGCTGCATTTGAAGTGGTGGAACGACTGCAAGCAATCAGCGACATCAACAATGCCGCGAACGCCAGATAGATGGCCCAGTTCTGTCGGTCTCGAACGCCTGCGATATTCATCTGCATCCTCCATCGAAGAAAATCCGTCGCGCCGGGCAAGATCCCCTTTGTGAATCATGGCAGGACTTCTTGCCTCAAGAAAAGGAAATAACTCTCCGCGGCGAACGAGTAAGAGCGCGAATCCGCGCCTTCCTTGGTTGAAGCTCAGCGCAGTCCGAAGCCCCCGGCGAACTGTGAAAGCAACAGAGTACGCTGTGTGCTTTACATAAAGCGGCAGATTGGCTAGCGTTAGCTTGAGAAGCGCAACCAAAAATGGACAGAGCGACATCCGTCGGCGACCTGCTTTTCACCCTGCTGCTCAAGGTGGGGGTGGCGTCGTCCATCGCCGCGTTGCTGGCGCGGTGGAACGCGTTTCGGCGTGTGCTCTTCACCGAGGAACGCGATCCTGACCAGAAACTGAAACTGATGTTGTTCATGACGCCGGCGCTGATCGTGGGCGTGACGCTGCGGCTCGTGGGCGGGCCTCCGTACGCCTTTGCGGATTTGTCGCTGGAAGGCGCTTTTCTGATGGGGCTGCTCGGTGGGCGCGTGGTGGGGCCGATCGGCGGCGCGATCATCACGATTCCGGCGCTGATCTCGCACGAATGGCTGGCGATGCCCGCGGCGTCCACCGCAGGGTTGCTCGGCGGATTGATCCGGCAGGCGATTCCCAACAAAGAAGATCTCTGGAACTTCGGGCCCTTCACGTTTCTGAATATTCCGAAAGCGACGGTGAAACTGCTGCGCAAAGCGGAATTGTCGTGGGAGATGGCGCCGCTTACGACGTGCATTGGCCTTGAGCTGGGGCGCGTGGCGCTGGTCGAGGCTACCAAGCCGAATTGGCTCTTCGCGATTGACGCGCACTGGGACTGGTGGCTGGGGCTGACGGTCATTGCCACCCTGATGTCGGTGGCGTCGCCGCTCAAAATCTGGAACAACACGCGCATCGAGATGAACCTGGAGCGGCACCAGCAGCTGCTGCTGAAGGCGCGCATGGATGCGCTCTCCAGCCAGATCAATCCTCATTTTCTCTTTAACACGCTGAATACTGTGTCGGCGCTGATCCGCTTTGATCCGGATTCGGCACGCGGCGTGGTGTTGAAGCTGAGCAACATTCTGCGGCGGCTGTTGCGCAAGCATGAAACGTTTGTGCCGCTGCGCGAGGAGTTGCAATTCATCGACGATTACCTGGACATCGAGGTGGCGCGATTCGGAAAAGATAATCTGGACATCGTGAAGCACATTGACGACGCTGCACTGGAAGCGTTTGTGCCCAGCATGCTGCTCCAGCCGATGGTCGAGAATTGCCTGAAACACGGGCTGGCGCCGAAGCTGGGCGGTGGAAAAATCGAGTTGAGAACGACGAGCCGCGACGGGCGGCTGCGCATTGAGATCGAAGACAATGGCGTGGGCATCTCGGAAGAGAAGATGCCGCACGTGTACGTCGAGGGAATCGGGCTGAGCAACGTGCGCGAGCGGCTGCGCGTGTTGTACGGAACGGATTTTAATTTGGACATCCAGAGCCGCCCGGGTGTGGGAACGGTGATCCGCATCGAGATTCCCGAGCTGGTATCCACGATGCAGGAAGTAGGATAAGACTCGATAGGGAAGAAGGAGGTGAGGAACGGGCGAGAATCGCTGAAGTTTGCACGGAGGCCGTTCGGAAGAGAGCGACCCGTGGATTTGCTCCTCGCGACCGAGGGGCAGCCTCACACTTGAGCGGATTCGGCCGCTCCGCTCCGCTGGACGGGGTTGTAGTTCCAGCAACAGAGGCGCAAACCAGAGGATAGGTTCATCCCTCTCAAAAGCAGCGCTGGAAATCTGAGCCTCCCCAGGCCCAAGTGCGTGGACATCTGCCTGTGCGGATGCGAAACTAAGAGGAACGAAATCCCCGGGGCGCAAGTACGGCGCCAGGGTACACAATGAGCGAGGAACAGTGACCAGTAAGAATTTACAACACGCAAAACCGATGGTCGGCGTACGCGGCCGCCCAGCGGGAGGTTCGCCCGAGCTTGCACGAGAGATGTGTACGTGCGGGCACCGCGCCGGCAGCCACGCGGCGCTTAAGTATTCCTGCCAGGCCCCGGGCGATCACAAAGGCTACTGCCCGTGCATGCGCTTCATTTCGGCGAAGGAATGGCGGGCAACTAAAGCGCGGTCCACCTAGCGAAACCTCAGGGCGAAGAAGTGCAGGGCCGCCGCCAGCGATGCTCGGGCGACTTGACAGGCGCACTAGCGCAGAGGAGTCCCTGCGCGCGCTCCGCGGTCATCAAGCGGCGGATCGAATCGCCGTTGTTCTATGCTCTTGCAGACCTGGCGACCGGCCGCGCCGTCTTGGATTCCCAATTCTTGCGCAACTCTTCGCGCTGCTTGAGCACGAAGGCCTTGGCCTCATCGAAATTGGCGTAAACGCGCGTGCCCTTGATGGTGTTACAGGGCGTGCAGCTGGCTACCAGATTGCTCGGATTCTTCTTTCCTTTGCGAGCCCGCGGAACAACGAAATCTACGCGCATGGCCAGAGCGTTCTCGAAACTGGCCCTGCCGTCCAGCCCGCAGTACTGACACCGATAATCGTCGCGTTCCAGAATCTTCAGGCCTTCCTGCAGGGTCACTGGCGAATCCACCAGGGATAGCGTTGTAAGGCTCAATGGCATCGGATACCTCCAAAGCGGAAATCTTTGAGAGTAGGCGGGAGCTTGCGACTTCCACTTTCCTAGCGCAAGACGTTAAGACGGTGTGAGTTTACTGTCAAGTGGACGGCAGTCTGTTAGTGGGTCATGTCCGCACGACTAACCAGGAGTCGACCGAGACACGCTCTCCCGTTCGTAAGTGCAAACGCCTGTTATCGACAGTTCCTTGCGCAGGCGTCGAGTCAGCAAGATACTGACGTAATGAAAACATTGAGACGGAGTATCCCAATATCCGCCGCCATTGTTGTCATTGTGGGCGTGAGTTGGCTTGGCCTAAGGTATTTCCGGAGTCAAATTGACTGCAAGAAACTCAGTGCAGCGTTCGCACGGCAAGTCGAAAACATTAAGGAAGATGCCCACGAGCGACTAAAAATCGGCACAAAGAAGGCCGACGTTGCTCGGTTCTTTGCAGAACATAGCATTCCGTTCACCATCTCCGAGTCTGAGGCGAGGGGAACCCTTTGGACTTCTGGATGCGCACCGTTTGGCTGTGGCTCAGATTCGGCTCTAATCGGAGTAAGCGTGAAGCTCGACACGGCGGGTGCCGTGACGGAAGAGCCGACCGTAATTGGCATGTACACGGACTGCTTGTAAGCCGGGCCTTAGGAGTGCATGCCTCTTAGAGTCCGCCGCGGTAATCGGAAACTGGCCTGCCTCCGACAGTCTTGACTCGCGGTTCACACAAACGAAACACGCGGTCGGCTTCAGTTCTCGATCAGGCAAAGTTTATTCGTCGCGCAGGGCGACCATGGGATCGACTAGTGTGGCGCGGCGCGCAGGAATATAGCAGGCGAGCAACGCGGATAGCAGGAGCACAGCGGTGACGGCGCTGATGGCTACGGGATCCAGCGCATTCACTTGATACAAAACGGTCTTCATTAAGCGGCCGACAAAGTAGGTGCCTGCCAGCCCCACCCCCAAACCAATAAGCGCGAGCAGCATTCCTTCTCCGAGCACCAGACGAAGCACCTGCTGCGGGCCGGCGCCGAGAGCGATCCGTAATCCGATTTCGTGAGTGCGCTGCGCGACGGCAAACGACATGACACCGTAGATGCCGATGGCCGCGAGGAGAAGCGCGAGGCCGGCAAAACTGGCGAAGAGGACGGTGGAAAAGCGATCGCTGGCCAGCGATTCATGGACGAGTTGATCCATGGTTTTAACCTGGTCGAGGGGAAGATCAGGGTCCACGGTGCGGACAACGGCCGTGATGCTCTTGGTCATGCTGGCGGGATCGCCGAAGGTGCGCACGGCCAAACCGGCTTGCGGCCAAGGGGATTGCCAGAAAGGAACGTCGATTTCAGGGAAGCCATCGCGGCGAACGCCGCCGTTGTGGACGTCATGGTACACGCCGACAATCTGCCATTCGATGGGAGGGCCGAGTTTGGTGACGCCGGGAATCAATTGCTCGACGACAACGCGCTGTGTGAGGGGGTCTACTTTGGACAGGTATTTTTTCACGAAAGTTTCATTCACGACGGCGACCGGGAGGCCGCCTGCGGTGTCTTGTTCGGTGAGCGTGCGGCCCTGAATCATGCGGACGCCGAAGGTCCGGAAGTATTCCGGAGTCACCATATTGAAGCCCGCGCCGGGACGGGAGGAAGGATCGTCGACGGCCTGTCCGGCGAGGTTGAAGGGCATGCCGAAATTCACGCCTATGATGGGCATGCCCGTGGAAGCGGAGACGGCAGTGATTCCCGGAAGGGCGCCAATCTTATCCAGGAGCTGGCGGTAAAACGCGTTGATTTGTTCGGGATGGGCGAAGCGGTCGTTTGTGATGGGCAGATAAAACGTGAGGATGTGGTCTTGCCGGAATCCGAGATCCACGCGGGACAATTTCCAGAAACTGTGGATGACCAGACCTGCGCCCGCGAGGAGAGTGAGTGCCAGGGCGAACTCGACGACGACGAGAGTACGCCGCAATCCTTTACCGCCTGCGGAGCTGGACGAGGAGCGTCCCGCTTCCTTCAACGTGTCGCTCAAATTGAGCTGCGCGGTTTGCCAGGCGGGAGCGCAGCCGAAGAGCACTCCGCAGACGATCGATGCTGCAAGACTGAAAAACAGCACCGGCAGGTTCAAGCGAAAGTCGGCTTCCGACGGCAGAGTAAAGGGCGGAATCATGGCTACGATCACTTTCAGCAAACCCCAAGCGAGACTTATGCCCAAGACACCGCCAATCAAGGACAACGCAACACTTTCGGTCAGAAACTGGGCAAAGAGCTGCCAGCGTGTTGCGCCCAGTGCCGCTCGAACGGCAATTTCTCTTTGGCGCGCGGAGCCGCGGGCGAGTAGAAGATTGGCGACGTTCACACAGGCGATCAACAGGATGAAGCCGACCGCGCCCATCAGCAGCCAAAGGTTCTTGATGGTGTCTTTGCTAATGAAGTCATTCCGCAGGGGTTCGACGGTGGCGCCCCAGCCCTTGTTGGATTTTGGATAGACTTCGGCGATGTGGCGCGTGACGGAGTCCATGTCAGCGTTGGCTTGCTGGAGAGTGACTCCCGGTTTCAGGCGGCCCATCACCAGAACAAAATGAAAATCGTGATTAATCTGGTCCGGTTTGAAGGCGAGTGGCACGAATAACTGCTCTTCTAGTCGGTCGGGTTGGCCGACAGCCAAAACACCAACGACCGTGTAGCGCTCCCCATTCAGGCGGACGGGCTTGCCGATGATGTCGCGGTCGCTTCCGAAGCGCTCTTGCCACAGCCGGTGAGTCATGATGACGACGCGGTCTCTGCCGACTTGACCCTCCTCCTGCAGAAAATCCCGCCCCAGAAAGAATGGCGTTCCCACCATGTCGTTGAATCCCGGCGTGACTAATCTGGTCTGGATTTGTTCGGGATGATCGGAGGTGGAAAGACTGTAGCTGCCGCCATTCCAGGCGCAAATCGACTGAAATACGGTGCTCTGGCTCTTCCAATCCAAATAGTCGCCGGCTGAAACGCCGTTGCGGTTTCCGTTGACTTTCGACCAGACCATGACTAGCTGGTCCGGATTTGGGTATGGCATCGGAGAAAGAAGGGTGGCGTAGACCACGCTGAAGATGGCGGTATTTGCGCCGATTCCCAGGATGAGCGCCAACAAAGCAACGGACGTGAAGCCGAGATTCTTGCCTAGCAACCGCAAGCCAAAGCGAATGTTGCGCGCAAGATTTGCCATGCTGGTTCCCCCATACTTGCCAGACGACCACCCGTTGAAGGGTTTAGACGTATGGAAGGCAGAGTCGTCACGGTCAGGCGTATAAAATACGTTTGAGGAAATAAAAAGTTCCCACGGCGCTACGTTAGTTGTGGTTTTGGGGGTAGGGGACTCTACTGAGGAAGGCTAATAATGGGGGGCCACTGCAGCTTTAGCGATTCTCGTCAAATTGACAGGTCAGTGTTTTGGGGGCGGCGAGACGCCAGGCCGCTTCGAGGGCGCGGCGCAACGTAGGCTTCCTGGCGGCCTTCAGGCGGACGTTGGTGGCGCCCCGGCGTCCCCAAACACCCGTGCAGGGGTTGAAGACGGTCGGCTGGGCTTTGATGAACATCTCCTGTTCAATCGGCGTGAGTTTGACCATGGCCCAGCCATCCTCAGGGTAGCCGAGGGTGGCGAAGATCTTTCCGGCGACGCGAAAATCTGGATGGTCCATGTGCGCGCGTTCCTCTGTTTCGGGGAAACTTAGAGCCAGGCGGCGAAAGTCGTTGGGGGTCATGAACACGTCGCCAGCGTTTGGCAGATGGTTACGATAGCACGATGGGCCAGCAATTGAATCTCTCACTCACAGATCGAGAGCCATTTTCAGGGCGCGGTTGAGTTCGAGGAGTTTGGCAGCAGAGAGGGAGCCGACGTAATTTGTGAGATCTGCTTTTCGCAAACTTACGGGATTGTCGCACATGATCCAGCTCGAATGCTTCATGCCTTCTGCAAGATCGACCGCGACTTGTGTGGATAAGCCTTCGCCATTGGTGAATACCGGGGCGCAGATGACTGTCGAAAACTTTGAATCGATCAACAATTGACGGCTGACCACGACGAAAATCCGGTACTGTTTGGGATCGCCTCCCGGCTTAAAGACACGATAAAGCTCTCCGCGAGTCATTCTCCACAGGCCTGGTAATCCAAGACTTCCGCAGCTTCGAGATTGAGCCGATCCGCGGCGTTATTGATGCGTTCAAGGTCTCGCGCCTGCAATGCCGCTTTGGCACGTTCGCGCAGATATCTGCGCAGCACGCCTTCAATGAACGCGGAACGCGAGTGCTTTGACCCGGCCAGGCGGTCGACGCTCTTCAAAACATCCCTTGATAGTGTGATAGAAGTCTTCTCTTTCATACTACCATCCTACTACCACTGGACAGAGTCTTGCAAGGCGCGAAGTCAGCCGGGGAAGGAAGGGGAGCTGAAAGGAATTTTGCGTCACCGAGTAGGCAGTGAAGATGGCGGAGATTGAGGCGTGTGCCAGGAGATCGATTGGCGTTGCAGGAGAGCGATCGCGTGGCGAATCGGGATTGCGGCGCCTGGAGTAGAAATGGACCGAGAGGAGGACTTGGCGATGGAGATGGTGCTGGAGCGCAGCCAGCGGCCTTCGACAAGACCGACTACTGCGCGTGAGTCGAGGGCGAGGACCGGAGAACCACTCTGGCCGCGAGCTACGGGATGACTGAGGAGGAACACGTCAGCCGAAGGGGCGGATTTTTCGAGCTGTGTGGATTCGTAGGAGAGGACTTCGCCGGAAGAGCGGTCTTCTTGGGGAGCTTGGAAGGTATGAGCATTCTGGAGCTTCGGAGGATGAAGCGAAAGGGCAATCACGGCTTGGCCGCGAAAGGCCGGGTCAGAAGCCAGCGGCAGAAAGGCCACTTTGTGATTGCCGGCGAAGGGGTTTGGGGTGGCGAGGAGAACGGCGACGTCGTGTTCCGAGTCCACAGCGATGATGGCCGCCTGAAGAAGGCGGGGCGGGCTATTGGGGCGGCTGACCAGGATGTAGGGCTGGCCGCCATCGCGAAAAGTTTCGAGGACGTGGGCGACTGTCAGAAGGTAACCCTGTTCGTTAATGAAGAAGGCGTTGCCAAAGAAACTGTAGCGGTAGCCGTGCGAGGATGGGGATTGCTCTAGTTGATAAACGACGGGGCAGATAGCGGCGGAGAGAGAGGCGTCGTCAGCAAGATCCTCGGACGCGGCACCGGCCGCCAGGCAGCCGAAGAGGCAGACAAGAAAAGCTGCAAGCCAGGGAGCGGTATTCGCTTTGTTCTGGCGCATTAGTCGCAAAAGCATCTCCAAGGCCTTTCTGGGGCTTCGGCTAACACGATAGCAGCGCGGAGAGAAGCGGGAAAGGCCAGAAAGAGGACAGGTAAAAAGGGCTTGACAGGCAGCGGAAACAACTGTATATTCTGTAATGACAGAAATAACAGACATGACGAAAGCAACAGGAAGGACGCCAGGCACGGAAGGCCAAAAATGAGTCAGCCAACAAAAAACAGTTTAACGCCGGTGGCGCAGAAGTTCATTTTGCACTGGGGAGAGATGGGCACCCGGTGGGGGATTAATCGCACCGTAGCGCAGGTGCATGCGCTGCTGTTCCTGTCGCCGCAGCCGCTGCCGGCGGATGAGATCTCCGCGACACTGGCGGTGGCGCGCTCGAACGTGAGCACCAGCCTGCGCGAGCTGCAAGGGTGGCGGATCGTGCGCGTGGTACACGTGCTGGGGGACCGGCGGGATCATTTTGAATCGATCAAGGACGTGTGGGAGATTTTCCGGATTGTTTCCGAGGAGCGGAAGCGCAGGGAGATCGATCCGACGTTGAGTGTGCTGGCGGAGTGCGTGCGCGAGGTCAAGTCCAACCCGCAGGGGGATGCGTACACGCGGGAACGGCTGGAGAGTATGCTGGAGTTTTTGACGGCGATGACGGGATTGTTCGAGGAGATTATCCGCATGCCCACGGGAGCGTTGAAGGGTGTGGTGAAGCTGCGGGGGAAAGTGATCACGCTGCTGGGGAAGAAGGCGGCTACTGGTTGAAAGTTGAAAGCTTCGGAAAAAAGGCGAAAAAGATTTAACGCAGAGAGCACAGAGTTCGCAGAGGACGCAGAGAAAAGAGAAGAGGGAAGAAGGACGGCGATGATTTCGCTCGTGAGTGAGTACACGGACGGGAAGGGGCGGCACGCGCGGGGATGGTTGTTCTTTGACGCGGAGTGCCGGTTCTGCACGCGAACCGCAAGGTGGATTGCGCCGATTCTGGAGAGGCGCGGGATGGCGCTGGCGCCACTGCAGGATCCGCGCGTAGGGGCGCTGCTGGGATTGCCGCGCGAGGATTTGATGCGAGAAATGCAATTTCTTCTGAGCGACGGAAGCCGATTCGGAGGGGCGGATGCGGCCGTGGCTCTGGCGCGTGAGATTTGGTGGGCACGGCCGCTGCTGTGGATTTCGAAGATTCCGGGGATGATGGAAATTTTGCGCAAAGGATATCGGTGGGTTGCGGCGAGCCGAAGTTGCGCAGCAGTTTCTTGCCCTGCGAGTGGAACATCCCGGCGAGTGTAGAGTGCGGAAGGTGGCAGATATGCGAACCATTCTCGTGTTTCTCTGGCTGGCCGGGTTCGTGCAGGTGGCGATTGCATCGGCAAATCTTTTCATCCCGAAGAAACTCAACTACCGTGAAAACTTGTCGCGGGTTGCGCCAATCATCCGGCAGATTTTCGTTGTGCATTCCGTCTATATCGTCGGCGTAGTCCTGCTCTTTGCTGTGGTGACCTTTGGATTTGCGACGGAACTTGCGAGCGGGCGGGGGCTCGGCCGATTTCTTGCGGCAGCGATGGCCCTTTTCTGGCTATGCCGCGCGCCGGTTCAGCTTTTGTACTACGACACATCCTTGCGGCAAACGAACCGGGCAGGAGACGTAGCGTTCACTTTGGCGGCGTTGTTCCTGACCACGACCTATGGAGCGGCGGCGTTAGCACACGCTTCATGAAAGGGCTGGAGATGCGCGACGTTCCCGTTGCCAAGGGTTCCGCCAATCTGGTCGTCCCGCTCGGTGCCGTGGTGTGGCTTGGGATGGCGGTGGGGACCTGGAGCGGCTGGCCGCGACTGGGGGTGATCGAACTTCTGTTTCTGCTCGCACCGTGGATCGTAGTTCCCCTCGCGACCTCGCTGATTCCTTCTCTGGATAGTTCCGTGTCGCCGGCTGGACAGCGACCTGCGTTGAGATGGGTCATTTTTGCAGCGGCAACCCTCGCGACAATTTCCTTTTTTCTTCCCACGGGCATTCTGGCGGCCTCTCTCGCAGGCGCATGGTTGCTGGTCTGCGCTGCGTTCGCGCTGGGAGGTCTGCGCAGACTCTGGCGATATCGCGCGCAGTCGTTCTCACAATTCTGCTTTGCTGTGGGTGAGGGATATTTGATTGTCGGTGGAGCATGGCTCGTAGCTTCACGGCTGGGTATACAACCGGTGGGATTTCAAGAGCCCATCGTATTACTCACCGCAGTTCATTTTCACTTCGCGGGATTTTTGTCTGCGGTACTTGCCGGGCTGACCTATGAGCGGCTCCGCGATATCCGCTGGAGCAAGCCACTTAGGGCGGCGCTGGCGGGCGTGGTGCTGGGACCGGGGCTGCTCGGCTTGGCGTTCTTAGTTGGACCCAAGGTGAAGCTGGCAGCGGTGATGCTGATTGTCGCGGGGCAATTTGGGCTGGCGGCAGGAATGGTTCGCGTGGCGATGGATGCTGCCAATCCCGTTGGGCGAACGATGCTGCTTCTCTCGAGCGGATGTGTAGTTGCGGGCATGGTGCTGGCAGGAACTTGGGCGCTTGGCGAATACCCGCTGCAACCATTTGTGGATCTCGGGCGCATGGAGCGATATCACGGGGCGCTGAATGCGGTTGGCTTTGGAATTTGTGGGCTGATTGGATGGATGAATACCAGTCGTTGGAAAGAGACTGCGGCCGCATAGGAGTCCAAGCGATGCAATTTGCGGATTTGTGGCGATGGGATGGAAAAGTCGGACGCGGGAAATATGTGGCAGTGGGACTCATCGGCGTAGTCATTAAGCACAATCTTGACCGGCTAATTGCCGGCTCATTTTTAGGTTACGAGAAGAGTTTTTTCAACTACTGGGCGCCGCTGGGGAAGGCGGCGAGACTCGATCACCTCTCGAGTACCGAAGCGAAATTTCTGGCGACGCTGCTGCTGCTCTCGATTCCGTTTTTGTGGGTTGGCGTGGCGATGACCGTGCAGCGGCTGCGGGATGCGGGGCAGCCGGTGTGGCTGGTGGTGCTGTTTTTTATTCCGGTAATCAATGTCCTGTTCTTTCTGGCACTTTGCGCGTTGCCGCCGCGGGAGCCGCCGGTGGAGGCGGAGGGCGCGCCGTGGCCCGGGCCTCATGGATTGGACGGAATCATTCCCGCCAGTCCGCTTGGCAGCGCGGTGCTTTCGATTTTTCTCACTTCTGTTTTGGGGCTTGTCTTTCTGGTGCTGGGGACGCTGGTGATCGGGGCGTATGGCTGGGGGTTGTTTGTGGCGCTGCCGTTTTGCCTGGGAATGTTTTCGGTGCTGCTGTACAGCTACCATTCGCCGCGCGACTGGTGGACTTGCTTGAATGTGGCGCTGCTGCCCGTGGGAATACTGGGCGTTGCGTTGATCTTGGTGGCGATGGAAGGGGTGATCTGCGTGCTGATGGCGGCGCCGTTTGCGTTGGGGCTGGCGGCGCTGGGTGGAATGCTGGGGTACACGATTCAGGCGCATCACTGGCGGCCGAAGCAGACGCCGGCGATGATGTCGATCGTACTCTTGCTGATTCCGGCGTCGTTTGGGATCGAGCATGCCGCGGCGTTGCGACCGCCGACGTTTGAGGTGCAGACGGCGATTGAAGTGAATGCGCCCCCGGAGAAAGTTTGGAACCAGGTGGTGGCCTTCGCGGAGATTCCGCCGCCAAAGGAATGGTTGTTTCGCGCGGGGATCGCGTATCCGATTCGCGCGGAGATTTCCGGGCACGGGATTGGCGCGGTGCGGCATTGCATATTCTCGACGGGGCCGTTCGTGGAGCCGATTGAAGTGTGGGACGAGCCGCGGCTGCTGAAATTTGGCGTGACCGCGAATCCGGCACCGTTGAATGAGCTCAGCCCGTATGGAAATATTCAGCCGCCGCACTTGCATGGCTACTTCGTTTCCGAGAAGGGGCAGTTTTCGCTGACGGCGTTACCCGGGGGGCGAACGCGGCTGGAAGGCACCACGTGGTATCAGCACACGATGTGGCCGGCAGCGTATTGGCATTTGTGGTCGGATTACATCATTCATCGGATCCATTTGCGGGTGCTGGAGCATATTCGCGAAGCAGTCGAGGACAAGCCTCAGGCCTGAAGGCCTGAGCTACAGCAACCTTGCGAAAATGGATCCTTCGCCCCCTGACGTGACGGGCTCCCAGGACAGGGATCCTAATCGAGTTCCAGGTTAACCATAACTGCTACCCCTCCCCTAGTTTTTTGTAAGTGTAGCATCTTAAGGACTTAGTGTCATAGTAAGTGGTTTAGAATCAACACTTTGGCTCTGTTAACATCCTCTGTGAGCGAGTCGATGCCTCAGGCGGTAGAGGTTGTAGGCAAGGCCGAGTAGCAGGGCTTGGCGGATCTGGGTGGCCAAGCTGCGTCCGGGGGCGCGCGAGGAGAGCTTACGTTTAACGGCCGAGAAAAGGCTTTCGATCTTGGCGCGTTGGCGGTACGGTTTTTTCGGAAAGGCTCGGAACATCTGATTCCGAATGGCACCGTTGGGGACACCCCGGCGCCTCGCGGGAATGCTGCTCTGCGCTCCCAGGCGTTGCCGAAGGTGCTGGTGATTGGCTTCCATCCTCATCCGCCAGCAGCACACCGAGGGGAGCGCCTCGTGCCGCCGCATCCAGCAATCCCGGCAGAGCGCGCCAGTCGCACCCAGGCCCTTGACGGGCTCGCTGCGCCAGCAAAATCTGTTGCTGCACATTCACCACAATCAGCCACTTCAACCAAGGATTGTCTGGAGAGGAGGAACTCGATCAGACCGTCCGTCCAATCGCACCTCGCCTACAAGGCAGAGCGGGGAGGCAACGAACTGTTCAAGAGCGGCACCGAAACCGCGAGGCCACGGTGTATCTGCCAGCATGAGGTGGAGCGGGCCTAGGCTTGGTCGTAGCGCTCAGAATATACAAATGCTCGTAAGCGTGGTCAGCCGAAGAGAGCCTAACATGCTGCGCGGCTCTTCTTGCCGTGAGTGCCGAGGCTTCCGGTTCCTCGGCCATGGGTAAACAACACTGCCGGCGTATAGAGCAGACCTAACCGATCGCGTCATTTCAGCTGAACAAGATAAGCCCGTATCGCTCCTCGCAAGGGAAAAGTCCATCGCAAGATGGAACTGATGGCGCCACCGCCGTGCGAATCGGCAGCAAGCCAGTATCGAGTAGGCCTTATTCATTTTGAATCAGGCCGCGTCCTCGTTTTCAGGGGGGCGTTTTTTGGGTGCTCGAGCCGGATGACGGGAACCTTCAAGTCCGGTTGTGCGACCAGGAAATGCAGGTGTGTACAGTGGGAGATAGACCCACCGAGGTAAAAGTCAGAAGCCTCGTAGCTTGGATAGCGGGGAGGAGGGAAATCGAATTTCCGAAGCCTATCGACAAAGCCATCTTCAGGATGGTGAGCAAGTCATCGGGCCGTAACGAAAGTGAACGCAGATGTGGCCTCGAAAGTGAGAAGCCCCAGGGGCTGAGCCTTCAACCGAAAGGCGAAAGCAGCATGGATCGACGCAGACTGACCGATGCGGCGGTTTTCACTCTGGCGGGGTAGAAGCGACAGCACGATGGCAAGGACACGCTAAGCAACTGGAGAGACCCTCCTCGTCCCGACGAGAAATCGGCGGAGCAGAAAATCGTATAACCGGAAACACCGGGAAATCGATGGAAGACGAGAGGGAGTTGGAGGGGTCCATAGTATCGATGAAGCGGGGTAATGCCCGTGGAGAGAGGGGACCCTGCTGTTTGCAGTGGCTCGAACAACATGGGAGGCAAGGGTGATATGACAAAGACACCCAGCAGCTTGCAGGACCTGAGCAAGAGCCTATACGACAAGGCGAAGGCCGAACCAACTAAGCGTTTCTGGGGGTTGTACGTCCACGTCTGCAAGAAGGAGACACTTCAGGAAGCCTATAGGATGGCAAAGAAGAACAACGGGGCACCGGGAATCGACGGGGTCACGTTCGAGGCCATCGAAGAGAGCGGAGCGGAGAGTTTTCTTCAACAGATCAGAGACGAACTGATCACCAACACGTATCGACCCATGCGGGTGCGGAAGAAGGAAATACCGAAAGACGGGGGAAAAGTCAGAACTCTCTCGATCCCTTCCATCCGTGATCGTGTGGTCCAGGGAGCACTCAAGCTCATTCTGGAACCGATTTTCGAAGCGGACTTCCAACCGGGATCGTACGGATACCGACCGAAACGAACAGCGCATGAAGCGGTGAGCCGAGTGGCTGAAGCGATCGTTACTGAGAAAACCAAAATCATTGACCTCGACTTGCGGGCCTACTTCGACAACGTCCAGCACTACTTGGTGTTAGAGAAGGTGGCAAAGCGAGTACAGGATGATGAGGTGATGAGGCTGCTCAAGATGATCCTCAAGGCCACCGGAAAGAAGGGAGTTCCTCAAGGTGGGGTGGTTACTCCACGGACGCAAAAGATAACTTCTGTTTTGAGCGCGTATTAAGGTACCGCTAGATGTGCGCAAAGAGGTACTTGCAATGTGCCGCATGTGGTTGTATTCGGATGGCACATGAGCCGTGCCAGCAATGCGCAAAGGGCCATGCGCCTCAATCACGCGCGCGAACTGTTGCAGCGATTCGATCATCTGCCGGATGCCGTCGCACAAATCAGGAAAGATTCCGGCCTTTCGCGTCGGCAAGCGTATCGCTATCTCCAGCAAGCCGCGCATCTGAAACAACCCCTTCTCGTTGGCGACACCAAGATCGCTTTTACCGTGAAACTTTCGCAAGCCTTGGTTCGGCGCCTTCGCGCTTTCGCGAACCGCACAGATTTGCCGTTGAGCGAGATCGTGAGTCGGGCATTACTTGTGGCTTTGCCGCAGAGAAAAAGACGTGGCTAAACGGCCTGCACTCGGCGGCCACGCGCTTCTATTCGAATATCGCTTCGATCGGTTGCTCCCTCAAAAAATCGAGCAAGCCTACGAATTTCTCGTGCCTCCCCTACGTCGACCGATTGGATCTGCGGAATTAAATCCGTTGCAGGAGATAGCAAATGAACAAACCAGCTGCGATTTATACACGGGTTTCCTCGGACCGTCAAAAGCAGGACCACACGATCGCCAGTCAGACAGCGGCGCTGATGGAATATGCGAAGACCAACGGATATGTGGTGCCGCCGGAATGGGTCTTCCAAGACGAAGGGTATAGTGGTGCGAGTTTACAGCGGCCTGGTCTGGAAACGCTTCGTGATTTGGCGGCACAAGGGCAAATGGCCACGGTGTTGATCTACTCGCCCGATCGGCTCAGCCGCAAATAC
>Ga0137409_10000944_pt1 | contig 31679 bp, 30 predicted proteins | sample CZODoug1_16funga_FD_122059 | JGI IMG/M metagenome (GOLD analysis project Ga0137409, IMG submission 122059) | Vadose zone soil fungal communities from Angelo Coast Range Reserve, California, USA - CZODoug1_16fungal (Hybrid Assembly) | ecosystem: Environmental > Terrestrial > Soil > Vadose zone... | reverse complement strand
GACTTCGCGCAGGTCAGGGGAGATGGACGCGGCACTGTCGACATCACCAGGCAGGCGCTTGCCATGCTGGAGATCGACGAGCTCGGGCTAGAGCCGCTCGACCGTCAGCTGCTCGATACGCTGATCAGGAAGTTCAACGGCGGCCCGGTCGGCCTTGACACCATGGCCACCTCGCTTTCAGAGGAGCGAGAGACCATCGAGGACGTCCATGAGCCGTATCTCATCCAGATCGGGTTCCTGGCCCGCACCTCTCGCGGCCGGGTGGCGACCGAGCTCGCCTACCGGCACATGGGCATCACACCCCCGGACCCGGGACCCCAACAGACGCGCCTGCTGTAGGGCCGTTCGAGCTCTCAGATATGCGGGTCTGGAGGTTTAGAACCCGCGTGAGCCGGCACTCGCTGGCTTCTTGATGAGTTGACAGCCGCGCGAGCCGGCACCCGCGCCTCTCCGCGCGAGGATGGCGCCTCGAATCCTCTTACCATCGATATGTGAGCCGGGCCGCGGAATGGTAGGGGTCGTTTAGGAGGCATGCAGGACGTCGGGCGGCTGCTCCTGGTTTTCGGCGTGCTGCTGGTGGTCATCGGCGGTGCCTTGATGCTCTTCGGGCGCTTCCACCTGCCAGGCGACCTGACGTTCCGCAGCGGAAACGTGACCGTCTACGTCCCCATCGCAACCAGCATCATCCTGTCGATCGTCCTGACGGTCGTTCTGAACCTGGTCTTCCGGCAACGGTGATCGAGCCCTCGGTACACTGATCGGCCGTGCAATTAGTCCTCAGCTGGCCAGTCCGCCTGTTCATCGTCGCCGTCCTGGCGTTCTCGCTGTTCGTGGACGGGGCAGGCTACATCTACCGCATCGCCAACCACTACCCGCTTACAGGCAACGTTCCCGGGCTGCCCCCGAACTTCGGCGGCTGGCAGCTGTACATCCACCGCGGACTGGACCTGGCGGGCGGCACGCACATCGACTACAAGCTCACCAACTTTCCGGCCGGCCAGTCGCGGGCTGACGTCCAGCAGCGCACGATCCAGGTCATCAACAAGCGCGTCAACGCGCTCAACGTCAGTGAGCCGGAGATCCGCGGCGCGGGCAGCAACTACGACCGCATCACCGTCGACCTCGCGGGCGTGACCGCCGACCAGGCGCAGAAGACGATCGGCGCAATCTCCAAGCTGGTCTACACGAAGTGGGTGCCCGACGACAAGGTGACGAGCGGTCCTCAACCCGGCTACAAACCAGCCTTCACGGGTCTAACGGGAGACGACATCCAGAGCGCCAACGCCCAGATCGACCAGAACGGGGTGGCGTGGGTCGTGAACATCAGCTTCACCTCACGCGGCGGCAACGTGTTCGATACCCTCACTCGGGACAACGTCGCCGCCTGCCCCGGCGCCGGAGCGAACTGCCCCGAGCGCCACCTCGCCATCTGGCTGGACCTGACCCAGACCGACATCGATCACTGGGAAGACCCCGCCTATGCCGGCAAGGTGTCGCAGCCGTACGACTCCGCGTGTCTGGCCGCCCAGACGCCTGACACCGTCTGCGGCAAGTTCCTGACCGACCCGGTCACGCTGCAGGAGATCTCCGGCGGCAACGCCACGATCAGCGGATCGTTCACCCAGCAGAGCGCGAACGACCTCGCCACGGGCATCAACTCCGGGTCGCTTCCAGTCGACCTGCAGGTGCTCTCGGTGACCCAGGTGGGCTCGACCCTCGGCGCGGAGTCGGTGAAGCTCAGCCTCGCCGCGGGACTGCTCGGACTGTCGATCGTCGTCCTCTTCATGATCATCTACTACCGCGTCCCTGGCCTCCTGGCCAGCATCGCTCTCCTCTTCTATGCGGGCGCAGTCCTCGCGATCTTCAAGACGGTGCCGGTCACGCTGACCCTCGCCGGCATCACCGGCTTCATCCTCTCGGTCGGCATGGCGGTCGACGCCAACGTGCTGATCTTCGAGCGATTCAAGGAAGAGGTGCGGGCCGGCCGCACGATCGCCGCGGCGGTCGATGCGGCGGTCAGGCGTGCCTGGCCCGCGATCCGCGACTCGAACACCTCGACCCTCATCACCTGCGTGATCCTTGGCTTCGTAGGGCCTGGCCAGGTGAAGGGATTCGCCATCACCCTCGGCATCGGCGTGGTGGCCAGCCTGATCTCTTCGATCGTCGTGACCCACAACCTGCTGGCGATCGTCATGACGGGCAGCGCGCTGCGCCGGCCGGTGCTGATGGGAGTCGACCGTGTCCGAACTCTCTGACGTCTCGGCGCAGCAGCAGGCAGCCGACATAGTTCCTGACGGGAGTCCGAAGGAAGAGGTTCGCCCTCAACCTCGCGTGAGAAGGCTCAACATCACCGGGCGGCGCAACCTGTTCTTCCTGCTGTCGCTGATCATCATCATCCCCGGCATCGTCTCGATGGCGACGCGCGGGTTCTTGCTCGGCATCGACTTTGCGGGCGGGACGGAGTTCACGCTCAGCTTCGCCAACCACCCGACGGTCGCGCAGGTCGAGGCTGCGGTCGCCGCGCAGCCTGTGACCGGATCTGTGATCCAGACCGACCGGGGCAGCTTCATCATCCGAGCCGGCGTTCCGCTGACGCCACCGCAGCAGAAGACGTTTGAGGACCATCTCGCGGCCCAGCCCGCGCTCGGTGCGGTCAACGTGCTCCAGGTCCTCGAGGTGGGGCCGACCATCGCCGGCGAGACGATTCAGTTCGCCCTGCTCGCCGTCGTGCTCGCATCCGTCGCCATCCTGTTCCTGCTCGCGATCCGATTTCGCAACGTGCCGGGGGGCTGGCGGGCAGGCTTTCAGTTCGGCGGCTCCGCCCTGGCTGCCCTGCTGCACGACGTTTTTCTGCTCACGGGCATCTTCTCGATCATGGGCAAGGTTTTCGGCCTTCGCATCGGAGAGATCGACACGCTGTTCGTGACCGCGGTGCTCACAGTCGTTGGCTTCTCGGTGCACGACACGATCGTCGTGTTCGACCGGATCCGAGAGAACCTGCGCGTCAGCCAGCGACTTTCCTTCGAACAGGTCGTGAACCTCAGCATCATGCAGACCGCGGCGCGGTCGATCATCACGAGCTTCACCGTGGTCCTTGTCCTGGCGGCGATCCTGATCGCCGGCGGCGCCACCTTGAAGGGCTTCGCGCTCGCGCTGCTCATCGGCATCGTGTCGGGGACTTACAGCTCGATCTTCAACGCGGCTCCTCTGCTCGTCGTTTGGAGGCGAGTCCAGCCGCTCCGGTAATTTTTTGGGGTTCTAAGCGGTGTAGATTGTTTAGAGACACCGCAACATGCCGACCTGGCCCATAACGTCCATCAGAGAGCTGCTCGAGCCCACCATCAAGCACATGGGTTACGAGCTCTACTCGCTCGACCAGTCAGGTCACTCGGGTCGAACCCTTCGCATCTCGATCGACCGCATCGAGCCGATCACCATCGAGGATTGCGAGCGCGTCAGCCGGATCGCGGGTCCATTGATCGACCACTCCAACTACATCGACGGTCCTTATGACCTGGAGGTCTCGTCTCCTGGGGCCGAGCGCCCTCTGCGAAGCCACGGGGATTACGAGCGGTTCAACGGCAAGCGAGTCAACGTCCGCTACCGCACCGGCGATGCGGAGACCATCGTCGAAGGGCAGCTGGTGGCGGTCGACAGAGCAGGTATCGCCGTGCAAGCGCTTGGTGCGCGCGGACGCGCCCCGGTGATAGTCCACATTGAATGGGAAGACGTTGTCGCGGGCAGGCTCGCGGTCTCCTTCTGAGCCGTCCACCGAGAGCCTGGCGGAAGCGCTGACCGCGCTTTGCGCCGAGGTCGGCATTCCCTTTGAGGAGATGCTGCAGACGGTGGAGAGCGCGCTCGCCACCGCCTACGTTCGCGCCTTCAACCCGGCGGGATTCGTGACCGTCAAGCTCGACACTGCGACCGGCGCGCTGGAGGTCCGGAGCCGGACGGTGCGACCTGATGGAAGCGAAGTCATCGAGATTCTCCCTGCAGATCCCTTCAAGCGCATGGCCGCCCAGACCGCCAAGCACGCGGTGCTCCGGCACATACACGACCTCGAGCGCGACAAAGTGCTTCGTGACGTCGCCGAACATAGGGGTGAGCTGAGCAGCGGCGTGGTGGACCGCATCGAGGGTGGCACGGTTTACGTCGACCTCGGGCGCATCGAAGGAGTGATGCCGCCCGAGGAGCAGATTCCAGGCGAGGAGCTTCACCCTGGACGGCCGACCCTCGTCGTCATCCTCGAGACACAGCACAACCCGCGCCAGGCGCAGGTCCGTGTCTCGCGCGCGGCGCGCTCTTTCGTGCACCGCCTGCTCGAGGCCGAGGTTCCAGAGATCAAGGCCGGCACGGTTCAGATCCGGGCGATCGCTCGCGAGCCTGGGCTTCGCACGAAGATCGCCGTCTCGGCCAGCGAACCGGGCATCGATCCCGTCGGAGCCTGCGTCGGACCAAAAGGCGTGCGGCACCGCGCGATCCTCAGCGAGCTGGCCAGCGAGCACGTCGACATCGTCCCGTGGTCGGACGACCCCGAGGCCTTCGTCGCGGCATCCCTTGGTCCCGCCAAGGCGGACTCTGTCTCCATCGATCGCGCGACCAGGACGGCGACCGTGCTGGTGCCACGCGGCCAGCTGTCGCTCGCGATCGGTCGCGACGGGCAGAACGCCCGGCTCGCGGCCCGGCTGACGGGCTTCCGGATCGACATCAAACCGAGCGATGCGGACGAGCCGCCCGATGAACCCGCCGCGCCGTGAGCCCACGCGGACCTGCGTCGGCTGCCGGCAAGTGGCCGGCAAGCAAGGGCTGATCCGCGTCGTCCGCCGGTCAGAAGGTGGCGGCGCGGTTGATGTGACCGGCCTGGCCACTGGGCGCGGCGCCTACCTCCACCCGGTCGCCGCCTGCGTCGAATCGGCCCGGAAAAAGCGGTCCCTGGACCGAGCTTTGCGCACGACGATTCAGCCCGAGCTCTGGTCTGCACTCACGGCGATGCCAGCTTAAGCCCCTCTCCCCGACCCTCTCCCCGAAGGGGAGAGGGAGCTTTGCCCCAGGTTTCGAATTGGGCGGGGGCGGCATAATCATTGGTCGGGCATGAAGTCACACGAACTCGCACGCGAACTTGGAATCAGCCAAAAAGAGCTGGTGAACTTTCTCCAGCAGCGCCGGCTGACACGCAACGCCGCCGCGCCACTGGCGCCGGGGGCGATCGAGGCTGCCCGCTCGGCGTTCAAGCCCACCTCCGTCGCGGTCAAGATCGAGGCCAACGGCGACCGGCGCGTCGTCCTGCCGCCGACCCTGTCGGTCAAGGAGCTCGCTGAGAAGCTCGGCGTAGGCCCGGTCGAGGTCATCAAGAAGCTCATGGCCTCCAAGATCCTGGCCACGATCAACCAGGTCATCGACTTCGCGACGGCGGAGATCGTCGCCGACGAGTTCGGTTTCACGGTCGACCCTGTGCTCAGCGAAGACGTGGTCGCGGTCGAGGCCGCCGAGGGCGATGGCGCTGTCGTGACCACGTCGCGCGAGCAGCTCTTCTCGCTCGCCAACGAGGACCCGAGCAAGCTGGTCGTCCGGCCCCCGATCGTGACCGTCCTTGGTCACGTCGACCACGGCAAGACCTCGATCCTCGACGCGATCCGCAAGACGCGTGTCGCGGCCGGCGAAGCCGGAGGCATCACACAGAGGATCGGTGCCTACAAGATCGAGACCGCGGACGGGCATCCGGTGGTGTTCATCGACACGCCGGGCCACGAGGCCTTCACCGCGATGCGCGCCCGCGGCGCCCAGGTCACCGACATCGTCGTCCTGGTGGTCGCGGCCGACGACGGCGTCATGCCGCAAACGGTCGAGGCGATCCACCACGCGCGCGCCGCGAAGGTGCCGATCATCGTGGCGATCAACAAGATCGACAAGGAAGGCGCCAATCCCGACCGGGTCCATCAGGAGCTCGCCAGCAACGGCATCGTGACGCGCCACTACGGCGGCGAGCACGAATGCGTGCACTTGAGCGCAAAGACGGGGCAGGGCATAGACGACCTGCTGACGACCATCGTCCTGTCGACCGACATCCTGGAGCTGAAGGCCAACCCCGACCGCAACGCGATCGGCACCATCGTCGACGCGCACCTCGAGCGGGGCCGCGGCCCGGTCGCGACGGTGCTGGTGCAGGCCGGCACCTTGAAGGTGGGCGACGACTTCGTCTGCGGTCACATCTACGGCCGCGTGCGCGCGCTGGCCGATGACCTCGGTCACAGCGTCACCGAGGCGCCCCCCGCAACTCCCTTGGTCGTGTCCGGCATGAGCGAGGTGCCGCAGGCCGGTGACATCTTCCAGGTCGTCGGCTCCGAAAAGGTCGCGCGCCAGATCGCCCTGACGAAGCTGTCCGAGAAGCGCACCTCAGAGGCGGCCAGAGACTTCGCGCCGCGCATCACTCTGGAGGAGCTCGCGCGACGGGCCAAAGAAGGCGAGGTCAAAGAGCTCAGCCTGGTGGTCAAGGCCGACGCGCAGGGCACGCTGGAAGCCGTGCTCAGCGCCCTGCAGAAGATCGAAGACCCCGTGGTCGCGATCAAGGTGGTCGGCCAGGGCGTGGGCGCCGTGAGCGACTCGGACCTGCTGCTCGCCGGCGTCTCGAACGCGATCATCGTCAGCTTCAACTTGAAGCCGACGCCCGCGTCCACGGCGGCGGCCGAAAAGGCAAAGGTCGAGGTTCGCTACTACGACGTCATCTACAAGCTGACCGAGGACGTCGAGCGCGCGGCCAAGGGCCTGCGTGAGCCGACGTACCGCCAGATTCGCGAGGGAAAGGTCGAGGTCATCACCCCGATCAAGATCCCGCGGCTCGGGATCATCGCCGGCAGCCGGGTGCTGGAGGGCAAGGTCAGCCGGGGAGGCTGGGTCAAGCTGATCCGGGGGAAGGAGCAGATCCACGAAGGCAGGGTCAGCTCGCTCAAGCACTTCAAGGAAGACGTTCGCGAGATGCCTGCCGGGCAGGAGTGTGGAATCGCGGTCGAGGGATTCGAGGCGTTCCTGGCCGGCGACACCATGGAGACATACCGGCTCGAAAGGGAAGAAATCTAGTCAGCAAAAGCTGACAGCGGAGGTCGTCATGACCAGCTACCGCGCCGATCAGGTAGGGGAGCAAGTGCGTGAGGAGATCATGTCCATCATCCGGCGCGACCTCAAGGATCCGAGGATCGGGTTCGTGAGCATCACCACGGTTCGCATGTCGCCTGACCTCAGGGCGGCGCGCGTGCGCGTCAGCGTGCTCGGCAACCCCGAGCAGCAGAGGGAGTCGCTTGCCGGACTCGTCTCGGCGAAGGGCGTCATCCGCCACGAGCTCGGCCGCCGGCTGCAGAACCTCAAGTTCTCCCCCGACATACGTTTCGAGCTCGACCCGTCGATCGAGTACAGCGTGCACATCGCGGAGCTGCTGAAAGAGGTTCTGCCACATCCAAACGGCGGGGAGACAGAGACATAGCCACCGCGAAGAAGTCGTCGCCCGTCTATGACGAGATCAAGGAGCTGATCGACGCCAACCAGGAGATCCTGATCTTCGGGCACAAGGATGCCGACGGAGACACGCTCGGATGCAGCCTGGCGTTTGCCGAAGCCTTGCGCACCGGCGGCAAGGACGTATGGGTCCTGATCCCGCCTCCGCTTCCGCAGATGTACGAGTTCCTGCCGGGTTACGGCGACGTCCTCGCCGAACCGCCCCACGGCATCGACCCGCAGCTGGTGTTCTTCTTCGACTCGGGCAACCTCGAGCGCTCCGGGAGCAGCGTCAAGCGCATCGCGTCGCACGCGACCATCGTCAACATCGACCATCATCCTTCGAACTCGAGGTTTGGAGATGTGAACGTCATCGATCCCGACGCGTCGGCGGTCGGCCAGATGGTCATGGAGATGCTGGATCACTTCGGTTATCCGATCACTCCGACGATGGCGGCAAACCTGTACGTCGCGCTGCTGACCGACACCGGCGGCTTCCGCCACGAGAACACGACACCTCGTGCCCTGGACGACGCAGCGCGCCTGGCCCGCCTGGGCGCCGACCCGGGCCGCATCGCAACGATGGTCTACAAGATGCGACCGGAGACGACGTTGAAGCTGAGCGGCCTCGCGCTCGCCACCATGCGCGTCGAGATGGAGGGCAGGCTCGCGTGGGCCAAGGTGACCCGCCGCATGCTGCGGGAGGCGGGGGCCGTCATGGCGGAGTCCGAGGGCATCATCGACACGCTCAACAGCATCGCCGGGCTCGAGCTCGCGATCCTCTTCAAGGAAGTGAACAACTCGTTGACGAAGATCAGCGTCCGCAGCCGTGGAGCGGTCGACGCCGCGGCGATGTGCGCTTCCTTCGGAGGCGGCGGCCACATCCGCGCCGCCGGCGCAGAGATCGAGCGCCCGATGGACGAGGCGGTGAAGATGGTGCTGTCGGCCGCCAAGGAGGCGATCATTGCCGCCTCACCCGAGAGCTGATCTAGGTCTGTTTCCGACCGGCATCCTCAACGTCGACAAGGCCGCAGGGGAGACTTCGTTCGCCGTCGTCAACCGCCTTCGGCGGCTGACCGGCGCGCACCGAGTCGGACACGCGGGCACGCTCGACCCGCTCGCGACCGGCGTCCTGCCCATCCTGTTCGAGTCTGCGACCCGGCTCGCCGAGTTCGCGCTGAAGTTGCCGAAGACATATGTCGCGGACATTCACTTCGGCTACGTGACCGCGACCGACGACGCGGAAGCCGCGCGCGAGCCCGTTGCCGATCCGAGCCGCCTGAGCGCGCCCGATGTGCTCGAGGCGCTGTCGGCTTTCACCGGTCGCATCCTGCAGGAGCCGCCGGCGTTCTCAGCGGTCAAGGTGGATGGCAAGCGCGCGTACAAGCTCGCGCGCCGCGGCGACGAGCCCAAGCCCGCCGCGCGCGAAGTCGAGGTGTATGAAGCGCTGCTGCTCGACTTCACTCCGGGCGAGAATGCTGTGGCCCGCGTTGAGATCCGCTGCGGGAGCGGGACCTACCTGCGCTCGATCGCTCGCGACATCGGCAAGCAGTTGGGTGTGGGCGGGTATCTCGGCCGGCTGGTTCGGACCGCCTATGGCGGGCTCACCATCGAGTCCGCGGTCAACTCGGCGGACCTGACGACAGCCGAAGAAGTGCGGCGCCTCATGCTTCCGGCCGAAGTCATACTGCCCGACATGGAGCGGGTCAGGCTCAATGTCGAGCAGGAGGCAATGGTCCGGCAGGGTCGCGCGGTGCGCGTGTTGCCTGAGCCCGGCCCGGGTCTGATCAGGGCTCACGATGCGGGCGGCCGCCTGGTCGCCCTCGGTCACGCCGACCCGCTCCGGCGCACGTTCGTGCCCGAGAAGGTGCTCACCTGAAAGTCCACCTTGGACTGCCTGCGAGCCCGATTGGGCCCGTGGCGCTGACGGTCGGCAGCTTCGACGGTGTTCACCTGGGCCACGTCGACGTCATCGGGCACGTGGTCGCGGCGGCCAAGCAGACCGACTCCCAGTCCGCGCTCATCACCTTCGAACCGCATCCTCGCTGCGTGCTCGACCCCGGCAACTGCCCGCAGTCGATCACCACGCTGCAGGAAAAGCTGGCCCTGGTCGAGGCCGCCGGCATATCGCATGCGATCGTGCTGAGGTTCGACCGCGAGCTCGCTTCTCTCTCTCCGCAGGAGTTCATCGAGCGGCTTGCCGCGGTGATGGACTTGCGCCGTTGGGTGATCGGCTACGACTTTGCGTTCGGCCGCGGCCGCACCGGCAGCGCGCAGTGGCTTCGCGAGCACGGCCACCAGGTCGAGGTCGTGCCGCCATTCACGATCGATGGACACGACCTGCACAGCTCCGAGGTGCGGCGGCTCATCACCGCGGGCGACGTGGACAAGGCGAACAAGCTGCTGGGTCGCGAGTACGCGATGGCGGGCCCGGTCGAGGCCGGGGAGAAGGTCGGGCGCCGCCTGGGCTTCCCGACGGCCAACATAGCGGTCGAACCGAACAAGCTCATCCCAGCCCTCGGCGCGTATGCCGGCCGGGCGAGGCTGACTCCATCTCCCCATCGGGGAGAGGGCAGGGGAGAGGGGCCTAAGCTGGCAACCACCAGCGCTGATTTCGTCGCCGCCCTTTCAGTTGGCTACCGCCCAACTTTTGGCGGCACTCAGCTGCGGGTGGAGGCGTTCCTGCTGGACTTCGAAGGCGACCTCTACCAGCAGCGTCTGGAGCTTCGCTTCGTCCGGTACCTGCATCCCGACATCAAGTTCCCCGACACCGACGAGCTCGTGGAGCAGCTCATGCAAGACGTCGCCGACACACGTCGCATCGTCACCTCGTGACCAAGGTCCTGGTCATCGGCGGCGGGATCGCCGGCTACTGCGCCGCCCTCGCGGCCCGGCGCGACGGGGCCGAGGTCACAGTGGTGGCAAGAGGCCCGGGGGCGACCGCGCTTTATGCGGGCGGAATGGAGGTGGTCGATGACCTCGACGCAATCCTCGCTCACCAGCGCCCCCACCCGATCACGAGGCTGGGGCTCGATTCTGTGCGCCTCGCAACCGAGCTCGACACGGCGATTCACACGCTGCAGCTCGCGCTCGAAAAAGATGGACTCAAGTTCGAAGGCACGTGGCGTGCTCGAGGCCTGTACGCGGACATCCACGGGCTGGCCAGGCCTGCCAACCTCGTGCCCGCGACAGTGTCGGGCGGAGAGCTTCGCGCTCTGCTCGGCCGGCGGGTCGCAGTCGTCGGCGTGAAGGAGGTCGGCGACTATGACGCCGGCTCAACCGCGCAGGCGTTGAAGGAGCTTCACGGTATCGACGCGGTCCCGGAAGAGGTGAGCATCCCGGACCTGCCCATCGCCGCGTCGCTCACCGACCTGTACGGCCGGCGCGCACCTCAGCTGTCCCACCATCGCGCGACCGCGATCGCATTTCCGCCTGGGTTCACGAACCTGCCACAGGGCGGTTTTGAGCTCCTCTCCGCGCCACCTTCGCCACACGGATGGCGCCTGCAGCAGGCGATCGCGCTCGGCACCCAGAAGGCGGACGTCACGTCTTTCGAGTCAGCGCGAGGCCGAATCACCTCCGCGAAGGCCGGGGACCGCACCATTCGCGCCGACGTGTTCATCCTCGCCACGGGCAGGCACATCGGCGGCGGCCTGGTCGGTGGGCACATGACCTCCGAGCCATTGCTGCAACTTGGCGTGTTTCACGAAGGCCAGGCGGTGACCCGCATGGGCACCCGGCTGCAGCACCTGCAGTATCTGGATCCCGCCGAGGAGCTTCGCAGCGGGGTGTCGACTGACGACCACCTGCACCCGCTGGACGGCGAGGGCCAGGTTCCGTACCAGAACCTCTACGCCGCCGGCGCCGTTCTGGGTGGCTACGACTACAGCGGACCATGTGGCTTCGGCGTGCCGATCCTGACCGGCTGGCTCGCCGGCCGCTTTGCGGCGAAGCTCCAGTGAGGGCAGAGCTCGAACAGATCGTCGGAGCGACCGCGCTTGACGAGCGCCCGGTGCGCGACCTGTGGCCCCTGGGGATCATGGACGAGAGGTCTGGCAACGCACCGCCACGGGTTCTGGTCGCCCGCCCGTCGGGGCGCGAGCAGGTCGCGGCGATCCTGCGCTGGGCGGCCGCGAATCGTGTGCGGGTGACTCCGATGGGCGGAGGCAGCGGCGTGTGTGGCGCGCTCTCGCCCCAGGCGGGAGAGCTCGTGCTCGACATGGGCGCGTTCGATCGCATCCTCGAAGTCGACGAGACGAACCTCACCTGTCGCTGCGAATCGGGCGTCAACGGGATGGCCCTCGAGAAGCACCTGAACGAGCGCGGATTGACGCTCGGCCATTTCCCGAGCTCCCTCCCCGGAACGACGCTCGGCGGCCTGATCGCAACTCGCTCGTCAGGCCAGGAATCGAGCCGCTACGGCAGCGTCGAGGACATGGTGCTCTCGCTCGCCGTGGTGCTTCCCGACGGAACGTTCGCTGCGCCCAGGCCCGGACCCCGATCGGCCGTTGGCCCGGCGCTGCACCAGCTCTGGCTCGGCTCGGAGGGTGCGCTTGGTGTGATCCTCGGCGCGGTGCTGCGGATCCACCGGCTGCCCGAAACAGTCATCGGACGTGGATTTGCGTTTGCCGACCTGGCCGCGGGCCTCGAGGCGATGCGGGCGATCATGCAATCCGGTATCAGGCCCCTGGTCATGCGGCTGTATGACGCCGAGGACACAGCGTTCAACGGCTACGACCTCCAGATGGGTGGATGCCTGCTCGTGGTCGCCACCGCCGGCTTGCCGGCGGTCGCCAGGGCAGAGGCTGAGGCGGTGACCGTATTCGCCGGCACGGCGAAGGACCTCGGTGAAGATCCATGGCTGAGGTGGCAGTCGCATCGGTTCAACCTCTCAGCCGAGCGCATGAAATCCTTTCTCGAGCCGGCGGGCTCGTACCTGGACACGATCGAGCTGGCCGCCCCGTGGACGGCGCTCCCAGGCCTTCACCAGAAGGTCAAGTCCGCAATAGCGGTCGGCGGGCTGGCGTTATGCCATTTCAGTCATGCCTATGAGCAGGGCTGCTGCGCGTATTTCACGTTCGGCGGCGCAGAAGAGACCGAGCAAGCCGCTCGCTCGGCCTACATGCGGGCATGGGAAGGCGCGATGAGCGCAGCGATGGAGCTTGGGGCCACAATCAGCCATCACCATGGAGTGGGCCAGGTTCGCGCTCGCTGGGTCGCCGATGAGATGGGAGGTTGGATGCGAGTGTGGCGATCGATCAAAGAGAGCATCGACCCTGACGGGGTCATGAACCCGCGCGGCGTCGGAGGCGCTAAGCCATAAGCACCGGGCAGCCCGGCGCACCGATCCTCTTCATCGTCAACCCATCGTCGGGCGGGGGCAAGGCGGGGCGCGAGTGGGCCGCCGTCGAGACGTGGCTGCCGACGAGCGGCCTGCCCTATGAGGCAGCGTTTACGACCCGGCCACTCGAGGCGACGGAGATCGCACAGCGAGCAGTGCTCCAATCGCGACCTGTCGTGGTTGCCGTAGGCGGCGACGGCACCTTGAACGAGGTCGTCAACGGCTTTTTTCGCAATGGCGCGCCACTTCCAACGAGCAGCAAGCTGGCGATGGTGCCGCTTGGCACCGGCGGAGACTTTCGGCGCACGTTGCGAATCCCGATCGACCCCAAGCTGGCGGTCGATGTCTTGCGCACGGGCCTGGTCAGGCGCCTCGACGCGGGTTGCGTCACGTACCAGACCGCGGATGGCTCCACGGCGGTGCGCCACTTCATCAACATCGCCGACGCCGGGCTCGGGGGCGAGGTCGTCTACAAGGTGAATCGCGGCAGCAAACGCCTGGGCTCGTTGACGTACAAAGTGGGCAGCGGGCTGGCTTTGCTGACGTACAAGAACAAGCCGATGACGATGGTCATCGACGGCTCCACGCATGAGCTCGCGCACGCTCAGCAGGTCGTGGTCGCGAACTGTCAGTTCTTCGGCGGCGGGATGCAGATGGCGCCGTCCGCATCTCCGACCGATGGGGTGTTCGACGTGATCATCGTCAAGGATGCCGGCAAGATCGAAACCATGCGGGGCATCAACGACTTCCTGAAAGGCAAACACCTCGACAATGGCAACCCGAAAATCGAGCTTATGTATGGCAAGCGGATCACGGTCACGTCTCCGGAGAGGGTGCGCATCGACCTCGACGGCGAGGACGTCGGATTCCTGCCGGCCCTCTTCGAGATCCAGCCGAGCGCGATCGAGTTCGTCACGCCTCGATAGAACCGGCTCGAGTGCCGCCCGTGCCGGCTCCCGCGGGCTTGCCCGGCGACTCAAACCCGCGTGGGCTGGCACCGGCGTGCGAAACGGGCAGCGGCTACAAGCTCTGTCGTCTCTTGACGCGAGCGGCGACGGATTCGTCAACCATCTGGAGATACTCGTCACGGACGTCGGGATCCACATCTACCGATCCTCGCCCAGCCCAATGCCGATCGGTACCGTCCCTCTTCACACCTGATACCCAGTACTCCTCTCCGGTCGCCATGTCGACATGATTTCCTGAAACGCCTTGCTGTCGCGCAAGGGTTAGGCCTCGGTAGTACACAGTTAGGCCCGTCTTTGAAAACCGCACCCGGCCGATCCAGGCTGGCCCACTGTCGCTCTGGTCGGACTTGAGTTCGACGTACATGATTCGCTCGGAGTGGCCCATCGCTTGTCATTCTGCTTCGGTGGGATGATTCGACGCGGTGAAGCGGATTCTCCTCAGTGGTTGGGCTAGCTCGTCAGGAGCAATCCGTCAGTGACTAAAGGGGTCATCGCCACACCGCACAAAACAGCGTCGGAGGTCGGGGCGCAGGTGCTCCGCGACGGCGGTAACGCCGTCGATGCTGCGATCGCCGCGAACGCGGTGCTTTGCGTGGTCTATCCGCACATGACGTCGGTCGCCGGCGACCTCATGGCGATCATCTGGCCGGCGGGCGCGTCTGCGCCGGTGGGACTTATCGGAGCGGGCCGATCCGGTTCGCTTGCGACGATCGATTCGGTTCGCGCGCGAGGACACGAAGTGATGCCTGAGCGAGGAGTCCTTACCGTCACCGTGCCGGGCACGGTGGAGGCGTGGGGCCGCCTGCTGGAGCGATTTGGCACGTGGGGGCTCGGCGCCGTACTCGAGCCGGCCGCCTCGATTGCCGCCGAGGGCTACATCATCACGTCGCGACTGGCCGAGTTCCTGAGGTCCGCGGCGGGCTTGCTCGGAAGCGAGCCCCCGGCCCAAGCCCTGTATCCGCCGATGGAACCCGAGATGCTGCTGCGCAACCCAGATCTTGCTGCGGTTCTACGCGATATCGGCCGCAGCGGGATCGGCGGCTTTTACCGCGGGGGCATAGCGGCGGCGATCGTCGCGGCGATCGCAAAGCGCGACGGCCTGGTGACCGCAGCCGACCTGGGGTCGCACCGGTCGAGCTGGGTCGAGCCGGTGGCCATGAGATTCCGCGACGTCACCGTGTACGAGCTGCCTCCTCCGACCCAGGGCCTCACCGCCCTCGCCATGCTGGCGCGGCTGAGCCTGTTCGAGCCCGCGGACCTGGAGCCGGGTCCTGAGTTCGTGGGCCGGTTCAAACAGGTCCGCGACACGTCCTACGCCCTGCGCGATCGGTACATCACCGACCCGGACTTCAGCGTGGCTCCTGTTGAACCCTTCTTGGACCCGAGTCACGCCGCGGTGGGCGGAGCCGGCCCGCGCGATGGCGGAGACACGGTCTATCTGTGCGCAGCAGACGAGCACGGCAACCTGGTTTCGTTGATTCAAAGCGTGGCCTTCGATTTTGGGTCGGGAATTGTCGCGGAGGGCACCGGCATGCTGCTGCAGAACCGCGGCTGCTATTTCAGCCTGGACCCCACGCACGTCAACCGGCTCGAACCGCGCAAGCGGACCATGCACACGCTGATCCCGGCGATGGCGACGCGCGGTGGAAAGCCGTGGGGGATCTTCGGCACCATGGGAGGAGAGGGACAGCCGCAGATCCAGGCACAGGTGCTCGTCAACCTAATCGATCATCAGCTCGATCCAGCCGAAGCCGTGGCGCGGCCTCGCGTCAGGGTCCAGGCGGGCGGAGCGCGTACCTCGATCGAGGCGGATTACCCACACGCAGCCGAGCTTGCCCGAAGAGACCGCACTCTTCAGCTGATGCCCCGGCACCACCATTCCTTTGGTCATTCGCAGGTGATCGTGATCGATGGCCCGAACCTGTGGCGTGCGGCGGCGGATCCGCGGTCCGACGGGTCGGCGGAGTACGTCACCTAGGTCGAAATCCCATCGCACGTATACTCTTCCTTCGGTTTGGCAGTACAGACGGACGTCAAGGGCAAACTCATCGCGGAGTACAAGCGCGCCGACAAGGACACGGGTTCGCCCGAGGTCCAGATCGCGCTTTCGACCTCGCGCATTCGAGAGCTCACGGAGCACCTCAAGACGCACGCCAAAGACCACCATTCGCGCCGCGGCCTCCTGCTCCTGGTTGGCAAGCAACGGCGTCTGCTGAACTACCTGAAGGACACCGACATCGAGCGCTACCGCGCGCTTGTCGGGAAGCTCGGGATCAGGAGATAGCGCCGGCGTCGTATGTCAATCGGGAGGACCCCACCGCTGGTAAGTGCGGGGTCAGCTCTTAGAAGCTCTCACTCAGGTCTCGACCTCAGCGGCAGCTGCTAGGAACCTGACCCAGGTCGCACCTCCGGGGGCCGTCCTCCCAGATCATGGAGGTATTGCACGTGGCAATCGTCACAAAGAACGTTGAGGTCGCCGACAAGCGACTTTCGATCGAGACCGGCCGGGTGGCCGAGCAGGCAAACGGAGCGGTGATCCTGCGCCAGGGCGACACCGTCGTCCTGAGCACCGCGGTGATGGCCAAGGAGCCCCGCGAGGGGATCGACTGGTTCCCGCTCACCTGTGACTACGAGGAGAAGCTGTACGCAGCGGGCAAGATCCCCGGTGCTTTCATGCGCCGCGAGGGACGCCCCAGCGAGACGGCGATCCTTGCGTCGCGGCTGACCGACCGTCCGCTGCGACCGCTGTTTCCGGAAGGGTTCCGGCTGGACGTCCAGGTCGTGTCGACCGTCCTTTCGGTCGACCAGGAAAACGACCCGACCATCCTCAGCATCAACGGCGCCTCGACGGCGCTGGTGATCTCGGACATCCCGTTCGGGGGGCCGGTGGGAGCAGTCCGAATGGGAATGCTCGACGGGAAGATCATGGTCAACCCACCGCTGTCTCGCATGGGTGAGTCTGAGCTCGACCTCGTGGTCGCCGGCACGGCCGACGCGATCCTGATGGTCGAGGCCGGCGCCAAGGGTGTCACCGAGCAGACGGTGCTCGACGCCCTGGAGATGGCCCACGAGGCGATCAAGGGAATCTGCGCCGCGCAGGTCGAGCTGCAGCAGCAGGTCGGCCGGGAAAAGCGGGAGTGGGTGCCGGTGCCCTACCCGCCGCAGATGATCGAGATCGTCGGGGAGTACCTCGCGCTGCGTCTCGACCAGGTCCTCTACAAGGCAGACAAGGCCACGCGTGAGACCTACGTCGACGAGCTGCGGAGCAAGACCGTCTTCGAGCTAGGCGAACGTTTCCCTGAGCACGTCGAGATCCTCGGCAAGCTCTTCGACAAGGCGCTCAAGGACAGGGTCCGCGAACGAATCGTCGAAGAGGGCGTCCGCATCGATGGCCGCGGACTCAAGGACGTGCGCAACATCACGGTCGAGGTGGGCGTCCTGCCTCGGACGCACGGATCAGGCCTCTTCACGCGCGGGCAGACCCAGGCGCTGACGATTGCAACCCTGGGGTCGATGTCCGACCAGCAGAAGCTCGACGGTCTCACCGAGGAGACGCTGAAGCGCTACATGCACCACTACAACTTCCCGCCTTTCTCAGTGGGCGAGGCTCGACCTTTGCGTGGTCCAGGCCGGCGCGAGATCGGACACGGAGCGCTGGCCGAGCGCGCGCTGCTCGCGGTCATCCCGCCGATCGAGGAATGGCCTTACACAATGCGGTTGGTCTCAGAGATCCTGAGCTCCAACGGCTCGACCTCGATGGCCTCCGTCTGCGGATCGACGCTGGCGCTGATGGACGCCGGAGTCCCGATCAAGTCACCGGTCGCGGGCATCGCGATGGGACTTGTGACGCGCGAAGGCAAGTTCGCGGTCCTCACTGACATCCAGGGCGTAGAGGACAACCTCGGCGACATGGACTTCAAGGTCGCGGGAACGCGTGACGGAATCACAGCCCTTCAGATGGACATCAAGATCAAGGGCCTGACGCACGAGATCTTCGCGCAGGCGCTGGAGCAGGCTCGCGAGGCGCGCCTGTTCGTGCTCGACAAGATGCTGGCGGTGCTGCCACGGCCTCGCACCGAGATGAGCCCCTACGCACCCCGCATCACCACGATCATGATCAACCCCGACAAGATCCGCGACATCATCGGCCCGGGAGGCAAGATGATCCGCAAGATCACCGAGGAGACCGGCGCCCAGATCGACGTCGAGGACGACGGTCGTGTGTTCATCGCCGCGGTCGACCAGGAAGGTGGCAAGCGCGCCATCGACTGGATCAAAGGCCTCACCGACGAGGTGGAGGTCGGCAGGATCTACAAAGGCAAGGTCGTGCGCATCATGCCCTTCGGCGCGTTCGTCGAGGTCCTGCCCAACCAGGACGGCCTCGTGCACATCTCCAAGCTCACCGACCACCGGGTCGAGCGGGTGGAGGAGGTCGCCAACGTCGGCGACGAGATCGTCGTCAAGGCGGTCGAGGTCGACAGCCAGGGCCGTCTCAACCTCAGCCGGCAGGCTGCGATCGACGAGCTGACCGCGAAGGGCGAGCCGATCGAAGAGAAGATCGACAAGGACGCCATGGCTGTTGCCCTGGCCTCGCCGCCACCGCCGCCAAGAGAAGGCGGGTTTGGTGGTGGACGGGACCGCGGTGGTCGAAACGGCGGCGGCGGCGGACGCGGTCCTCGCCGGAATTAGCTAAAAATGGCTGAGCCGATACGGGTCGCGGTAACCGGTTACCGAGGCAAAGTCGGCTCAGTCCTCGCCGCGGCGTTTCAGTCAGAACCTGGTCTCGAGTATGTCGGCGGAGTCGAGCTGGGCGACGACCTGGCAGCCTTTCTGCACGAGAAAAGGCCGCGGGCCCTGGTCGACTTCACGCAACCGTCGGAAGCGCTGCACAACGCTCTCGCTGGGGTTGCTGCCGGCGCATCGCCCGTGATCGGCACCACCGGCCTGAGCGCCGACGCGGTCGACAAGCTGGAGACGGCCTGCAAGAGCAAGGGGGTCGGCGGGATCGTCGCGCCGAACTTCGCGGTGGGCGCCGTGCTGATGATGCACCTGGCCGACATCGCGGCCCCTCACTTCGATGCGGTCGAGGTGATCGAGATGCACCACGCGACCAAGCTGGACGCCCCGTCGGGGACGGCCCTGTCCACCGCAAAGCGCCTTGCCGCGAGACGGCGCGACAAACCGTTCAGCCACAAGAAAGCGGAGAAGGAGACGCTGGCCGGAACCCGAGGTGGGGAGGAGGGGAACGTCGCCGTGCACAGCGTGCGCCTGCCCGGCTTCGTCGCCGACCAGGAGGTCATCTTCGGGCTTCCAGGACAGACGCTGACGATCGTGCACCGGACGACCAGCCGCGAGGCCTACATCCCGGGCGTGCTGCTCGCGATCCGCAAGGTCACGACCGAGCCGCGCTTCTACCGCGGCCTGGACGAGCTCCTGGGTCTGCGCCTTGGGTAAGGTCCAGATCTGGGCCTCCCAGCTGTGGGCTAACGACTTTCCTCCGATCTGCGCGATGACCGGCCGCCCCGCCGAGACGTGGAAGAAATTCAAGTTCGCGACGCCGCCCGACTGGGCGTACGCGCTGCTGATCCTGGTCTGTCTCGGCGGGCTTGGATTCATCGTCTTCGCAGTCGTCATGGCGTTGGTGGCGCAGCGGGCCAGCGGGTATCTGCCGCTGACAAAGTCCAGCAGCCGCACGGTATCGCTCGCGGTGTGGATTCCAATCGGGCTGCTCATCGCGTGGCCTATCGCGTGGGTGATCGCATTGATCTTCAGCTCCTCCAACGATTCGACCGCATCCACGATCGCGGCCGTGTTCTTCTGGCTGGGCATGCTTTTCTTTCTCGCGGGCCTGGTCGGCCGGCTGCTGATCACCCGCCTGGTCACTCCTCAGGCGAAAGTCTTCCCGGTCGCCCCCGGACAAACCGACCGGATCGTCGAACTCCGCAACGTGCATCCGCTGTTTGTGGCGGCCGTGTCGCAGAGACACCAGGCACAAGCGCAGCAATTCGTGCCCGCACCACAGTCTCCATACCTGCCGGGATCGACTTAAACTGATGGCGTGCCCACCTCCAAGCGACTAAACGTTGCTGTCGTCGGCGCGACCGGGATGGTCGGGCAGGAGATGCTGCGCGTGCTCGCGCAGCGCCATTTCCCAAGCGACCGCGTGATCGCGCTCGCGTCGGAGCGCTCGAAGGGATTGACGATTTCCTATAACGGCACCTCGATCCAGGTCGAGCCGCTCGACGAGAAGGCGTTCAAAGGCATCGACATCGCCTTGTTCACCGCAAGCGGTGACATCGCTTTGATGTACGGGCCGCTCGCGGCCGAAGCGGGGGCGCTCGTCATCGACAACAGCTCGGCCTGGCGCATGAAGGAAAACGTGCCGCTCGTCGTGCCGGAGGTGAACTCCGAAGACATCCGCGACAACGAGGGCATCATCGCCAACCCCAACTGCTGCACGATTCCTCTTACCGTGATCCTCAACCCGCTCCGGAAAGCTGTGGGAATCGAGCGGGTGCTGGTCTCCACGTATCAGTCGGCCTCTGGCGCCGGTCGCGCCCTCGTCGACGAGCTCGAGGACCAGACCAAAGCGATCGCCGAGGGCAGCGAACCGCAGGCCGTCGCGTACCCGTATCAGCTGGCCTACAACGTGGTGCCCGGTGGTTGGAGGCCGGAGCCCGACGGCTACAACGAGGAAGAGGTCAAGATCGTCAACGAGACCCGCAAGATCCTCCACATGCCAGAGCTCCGCATCACCGCCACATGCGTTCGCGTGCCGGTGCCGGTCGGGCACGGCGAATCGGTGTTCGTCGATACCACCGAGCACATCTCGGCGGACCAGGCGCGAACTCTTTTCGGTAGCTCGCCCGGGATCATCGTCGAGGACGATCCTCACGCCAAGCTGTATCCAACCCCCCATGGAGTCGCCGGCAAAGACGAGGTGTATGTTGGCCGCATTCGAAACGACGCCTCGACCAAGAACGGGCTGGCGCTGTGGATCGTGTCCGACAACCTGCGCAAGGGCGCCGCGCTGAACGCGGTACAGATCGCCGAGCAAGCCATCGAGATGGGGTTGAAGAGATGACAACAGAGATAGGAACGCTGCTGACCGCGATGATCACGCCGTTCAAGCAGGACGGCTCGGTCGACTACCAGGCGGCTGAAAAGCTCGCAGTCATGCTCGTCGCGGACGGATCGGACGGCGTGGTGGTTTCCGGCACCACCGGCGAATCACCCGCGCTGAGCGATGACGAGAAGGTCGAGCTCGTCAAGGCGATCAAGAAGGCGATCCCCGGCAAGAACGTGGTCGCCGGCACCGGGAGCAACGACACCCATCACTCGGTCAAGCTCTCGGAACGCGCGATGAAGGCGGGCGCCGACGCCCTCCTAGCGGTCGTGCCCTACTACAACAAGCCGCCTCAGGAGGGCATGTATCAGCACTTCAAGGCGATCTCCGAGGTGGGGCCGACGATCATGTACAACATCCAGGGCCGCACCGCGGTCAACATGACGGCCGCGACCACGCTGCGCTGCGCCGGGCTCCCGGGGATCATCGGCGTCAAAGAGGCGAGCGGGGACATGGACCAGATCGGCTTCGTTTGTGCAGGCAAGCCTGCCACCTTCAAGGTTTGGAGCGGCGACGACAGCTGGACCCTGCCGGTCCTTGCAGCAGGCGGCTACGGCGTCATCTGCGTCGTGTCGCACATCGCGGGGCGCTCCATGAAGGCGATGATCGAGGCCTTCTCCAAGGGCGACAACGACCTCGCGCGAAGGATCCACCTGGGTCTGCTGCCGGTGATCAAGACGCTCATGACGACTGCTGCCAACCCGGTCCCCATCAAATCAGCGCTCAACGCAATGGGCTTCGCCGCGGGTCCCTTCCGGCTGCCCCTGGTTCCTCTGACCGATGAGCAGCTCGCTTCGGTGATGCAAACGTTGCGCGAAGCCGGCGACCTGATCACCTTCAAATCAGGAGTCAAAGTCGCTTAGTTCCGCGGAGCTGGACCAGCTTCACACGACCATCCGCGCGTGCACGAAGTGCGGTCTGCACGCGACGCGCACGCAGGCGGTCCCGGGAGTCGGCCCGTGTCCGGCCGACATCCTCATCGTCGGCGAGGCGCCGGGCTTCAACGAGGACAGGCAGGGCGAGCCTTTCGTGGGCGCCGCCGGCAAGCTGCTCGACACACTCCTCGCCCGGATCGGGCTCAGCCGCTCTGACGTGTACATCACCAACGTGCTCAAGTGCCGGCCGCCGATGAACCGCGACCCGATGCCGAACGAAGCGGAGGCATGCTCGCCGTACCTGAAGCGCCAGCTCGAGCTCGTGCAGCCAAAGGTCGTCCTCATCCTCGGGCGCCATGCCCTGGAGCGCCTGATGCCAGGCCAGGGCTCCATCTCGCGCATCCACGGCAGCCTCGTCAAGCGAGGCGAAATCGCCTACGTGCCGCTCTATCATCCGGCCGCTGCCCTCCACAACGGGTCGCTCGTGGCGGATCTTGAACACGACTTCGACCGCGTGAAGGCGTACCTGGACAAGATCCTGGCTCCGCCACCGCCCCACGTGCCGGTGCCGATACCGAAACAGGAAGCGGAACAGCTCCGTCTGCTGTGACGCGCCTTCGGTATCTCCCGCTTGGCGGCCTGGGTGAGGTCGGCATCAACATGTGGGCGCTCGAGTGGGAGGACAAGCTCCTCGCCGTCGACGCCGGCCTCATGTTCCCGCAGGAAGACATGCTTGGCATCGACCTCGTGCTGCCTGACATCTCTTATTTGCTGCGCCAGGACCGCGAGCTGCTTGGCATCGTCTTGACGCATGGGCATGAAGACCACATCGGCGGGCTCCCATATGCGCTCAAGAAGCGCAACGTGCCCGTCTACGGCACGCGCCTCACCCTCGGCCTGGTGAAGCCGAAGCTCAAGGAGCATCGCTTTCTTCGCGAGTCGGACCTTCGCGAGGTGCGTGTTGGAGACTCGGTGCAGCTCGGCCCGTTCAAGGTGGAGACGATTGCGGTCTGTCACTCCATTCCAGACGCGGTGGCTCTTTCCATCGACACGCCGGTCGGAAAGGTCGTTTACACGAGCGACTTCAAGCTCGACCCGGCGCCGCCGGATGGGCTGCCCACAGACATCGAGCGGTTTCGCCGGCTCGGCGATGAGGGCGTGCTCCTTCTGCTCAGTGACTCGACCAACGCGGAGCGTCAGGGCCGTTCAGGCTCGGAGCGCGACCTGCACGAGCCCCTCGAGCGGATCTTCACCGAGGCGCCCGGACGGATCGTCGTGGCCAACTTCGCCTCGAACATCCACCGCATCCAACACCTGGTGCGGATGGCGAGCCAGTTCGGCCGGCGTGTCGCCGTCGTGGGCAGAAGCCTGCAGACCAACTTCAAGACCGCACGTGAGCTCGGGTTTCTCAAGGTCCCCGAGGGGTTGACGGTCCCGCTCGAGGAGATCGACAAGGTCCCGCCGTCGAAGCTCCTCCTGCTCACAGCGGGCAGCCAGGGCGAGCCCATGTCGGCCCTGGCCCGGTTTGCGCTGCAGCGGCACCCGCTGGTCAACGTGGTCAAGGGTGACTGGGTTGTGATCTCAGCGCGGCCGATTCCTGGCAACGAGCGCATGGTCCACCAGACGGTGAACAACCTCTACCGGCATGGCGCTGCCCGCGTGTTTTACGCCGAGGTGGGCAGCGTGCACGTCACCGGGCACGCGCAGCGCGACGAGCTGCGCGACATGCTGGATGCCGTCCGCCCGCGGAACTTCATCCCCGTCCACGGCGAGTACCGGCAGCTGCTCCTGCACTCGGACATCGCGCGCGAGGCCGGCATCCCCGAGGATCGGATCATCGTCGTCGAGGACGGCGAGACGGTCGAGCTGGATGCCGAGGTGTTCAAGCGTGGCGACAAGATCGCCACGGGCCTGGTGTACGTCGACGGCCTTGGCGTAGGTGATGTCGAGCAGGTGGTGCTGCGAGATCGCCGCCATCTGGCCGAAGACGGAATCCTCGTCGTCACGCTCACCCTCGACCGCGACACCGGCGCCGTTCGCGTTGGTCCGGACCTGATCTCACGTGGTGTGATCGAGCCAGAGCTGTCGACAAAGCTGATGGCCGACGCGCGAGCGGCCGCCATCCAGGGCATCAATCGCCTCACCGGAACTCGTCCGGACCTCAAGCTGCTGCAGGAAGCGCTGCACGACGCCGTGTCGAAGACCGTTTATCGTCAAACCCGCCGCCGCCCCATGGTCATCCCGGTAGTGACGGAAATATGAAACTTCCGCCTCTAGCGCTCGTCGCCCCGAGCCTGTGTCCCCGCTGCGATCAGCCGGCGATGGTGCTCAACCATTCGGAGGAGGCGCGCTGCGGCCACTGTGGGCTCCAGCTCCACCAGTGCGGCAGCTGCCGCGGAATTGCCGGGCCCTTCGACCGTTACTGCGGCTTCTGCGGCCACGAGATGGTGCGCGGGGACAGGCGGCCGATGTGGTGGCGGCTGTGGTTCTTAGCTGCTCTCATCCCTCTGGTCGGAGGGCTGATCTACGGAATCTGGCAAGCGCAGCCGCACCGGTAGCTTTTGCCGCCGGAGCCGGCACTCGCGGCACCCGATAGGAGTCGCTATCTGTTCAGCCGGTGGCCGCACTCGACGCAGAAGCTGTGACGGCCGAGGTTGTGGTGGCCGCATGACGGGCAGACGAGGCGGCGGGGCGGATCCGCTTGCAGCCAGCGCTCGTTCTCGCGCCTGTACCAGATGCCGTCTTCCGGCCCGAGCATCCAGCGCCGGCCTTCGCTGTCCAGAACCGCAAGATCCCGCACCGCAAGCCTGAACGCTCGAGGTGGAAGGGTGCCGGTGCGCCGCTCCTCGACCAGGAACTTGTAGCGGACCTCGGCTTCGGCGAACGGATCGACTGCCACGCGGAGAGTATCGCTCGCAGCGGGTGGTGGTTTCTGGATCGGCCGGTGATGCCGGTGTAGAATCCGCTACGGCTCAAGGGCCCGCAGCATGCGTCGCACCACATCCCGAGGCTCACGTCACTCTGCTAGTCGCGCTCGCCGCGTTGTGCGGCCCGCGCGCTCACGCGTTGCGCGAAGCAAACGCGCCACGAGACCGCATCTTTCTCCGCGACAGGGACGCGAGATCACAGGCGTCCTGCTGATCCTGATCGCGCTGCTCGGTCTCCTTGCCCTGGCCAGCAATGCCGGATCGATCCTCACCGGCATCCGCGAGTGGCTGGTCGCATCGTTCGATCGCGCATGGTTCGTGCCGGTCGGCGCGGCGCTCGCGCTCGGCGCGTACCTGCTCTGGCCGAGAGCGCCACGACCTCGACCGGTGGACGTCGTCTCGGGTTCCGTCGCGGTGGTCGCGCTGGTCGGGATATTCGGCCTGGTCGGACACGGCGGTTCGGCCGGAGCCGCGATCGACGGTGCGGTGACCCAGGTGGTCGGCCCTGTCGGAGCGTGGGCGCTGCTCGTCGCGCTGCTCGTCATCGGGCTCATCGTCACCGTGCACTTCAGCCCAGGCGCGCTGGTGTCGACGATGGTGACCGCCGGCCAGGCCGCATACGCCGAGCGATTGCGGCTCCAGAACCTGGTGTCTCCACCGGCTGAGCTGAAGGCCAAGACGCAGGGAAAGGCCGCGCCCGCGACGAACGCTGAGCTTGCCCGCTCGGCCGCCAGCTTTGCCGCGCCCCCTCCGGCGCTCGAGGCCGTCAAACCGTGGGAAGTCGAGGAGGAAGACGAGGGTCCGGAGACTCACTCGACCCGAGTCGATGAGAGCGAGCCGGACGAAAAGCCGGCGCCGGTCGCGCTGCGCGTGGTCGCCGAGCCCGAAGACGACCTTCCCGACATCGACTGGAAGCTGCCGTCGATCGCGCTGCTCGACACCGTGACTGCACGCCGTGAGCGCATGGCCGACGAGATCAAGCGCAACGTGAAGATCATCGAGACGACGCTCGGAACTTTCGGCGTCGAATGCAAGGTGGTTGGCGTCAACCCGGGCCCCGCCGTGACGCAGTACGAGATCCAGCCCGGCGCAGGGGTGCAGGTCAAGCGAATCACCGCTCTTCAAAACGACCTGTCGCTGGCCCTGGCCGCGGCGCCCCTGCGCATCGAAGCACCGATCCCGGGCAAATCCGCAGTCGGCATCGAGGTGCCCAACAAATCAGCGAGCCTCGTCACCATCCGCGAGGTGCTCGAAACGGCGGCGTTCCGCGAAGGCACGAACAAGCTGGCGCTCGGCATGGGCAACGACGTGTCCGGCCAGTCAATCGTCGCGGACCTCACACGGATGCCGCATCTGCTCATCGCTGGCGCCACCGGCCAGGGGAAGAGCGTGTGCATCAACGCTTTGATCACGAGCCTTTTGTTCCAGGTCACACCCGACCACATGCGCCTGCTGCTCATCGACCCGAAGCGCGTTGAGCTGACTGGCTACAACGGGCTGCCGCACCTGGCCCTTCCGGTCCTGGTCGAGTCTCACCAGGCCGCGGCCGCATTGCGATGGGCGGTGGCGGAGATGGATCGGCGCTACAAGATGTTCTCTGCCGAGGGCGTGCGCAACATCGCGGCGTACAACGAGAAGGCGACGCAGCGCCAGGCGCGCGAGCTGCCGTACGTCGTCATCGTCATCGACGAGCTGGCCGACCTGATGATGGTCGCCGCCGGCGAGATTGAAGAGCTCATCTGCCGCATCGCACAGCTCGCGCGAGCGGTGGGCATCCACCTCATCATCGCGACGCAGCGACCCTCGACCGACATCATCACCGGCCTGATCAAGGCCAACATCCCCTCGCGCATCGCGTTCGCGGTGGGCTCGCAGGTTGACAGTCGCGTCATCCTCGACACGGGCGGCGCCGAAAAGCTCCTCGGTCGCGGCGACATGCTGTACCAGCCGGTGGACGCCGGCAAGCCGACGCGCATCCAGGGGGCGTTCGTCAGCGACCCGGAAGTCGAGGCGGTCGTCAACTTCTGGAAGTCGCAAGGCGGACCGCGCTACATGGAGGAGATCCTCGAAGAGGGCGCCGGCTCGGAGTGGGAGAGAGGAGAGATCACAGAGAGGAAGCTCGACCCGCTTTTCGCGCGCGCCTCTCGCGCGGTGGCTGCGGAAGGATCCGCCTCCGTCTCCCTCGTGCAACGCAAGTTCAACGTCGGCTACTCGCGGGCCGGGCGCATCGTCGACCAGCTCGCGGAGCACCGTGTGGTCGGCAGCTACCAGGGATCAAAGTCGCGCGAGGTGCTGATGACGCTGCCGGACGTGGATGAGCTCTTGGAGCGGCTCGGTATCGAATGAAGCTTGGGGAGGTCCTTGCTGCCAAGCGCGGCGAGCGTGGCCTCACCATCGAGCAGGCGGCGGCAGCGACCCGCATCCGCGCGCATTACCTGAGCGCCCTCGAGTCCGACGAGCTGGAACGCCTGGTCGCCCCGGTCTACGCCAAGGGACACCTCAGGACGTACGCGCGCTTCCTCGGCCTTGACCCCGAACCGCTCGTGAGGATGCTCAAGACCGAGACGCAGGACCCGCATCGCCTGCTGAGCATCGGCAACCGCGTCGTGCGACCGCGGATGGTGCTCACGACCCCGGCGATCGTCGCCGCGGGAATCGTCTTGCTTGCCGGAGCGTTCGGCGGCTATGCGTGGCGGCAGATCCAGGTCGACCAACGACCCGCGGCCAACTCGCCGGCAGTGCAGGTCGCTGCGGTCTCGCCGGCTGCCACGCCTGCGCCGACCCCCAAGCCTCAAACCAGGCCGATCGTGGTCGAGGTTCGGGTCACCGAGGAGGTATGGATCAACGTGTTCGTCGACGGCAGGCCGCAGTACGCGGACGCGGGGAAGACCCTGCCGGCCGGGTCTGTCGTCTACTTCAGCGGCGTCGACATCAAGATCACGAGCGGCAAAGCAGGGTCAACGTTCATCTCGATCGACGGCCGCGCGATCGGCCCGATGGGCACTGGAGTGGCGACGAGAGACTTCTCGTCGCAAACTTAGGGAAAACCTTGAACATCCCAAACGGGTTGACGCTCAGCCGGCTGGCGGCGATCCCCTTGCTCATGGCCTTGCTGCTCATCGACTTCCCTGGCCACGACCAGGTCGCAGCCGCGCTATTCATCGTCTTCTCGTTGACGGACACGCTCGACGGCCAGATCGCCCGCCGCAGAGGGATAGAAAGCGATTTCGGAAAGTTCCTTGACCCCTTGGCGGACAAGCTCTTCGTGCTGTCCGTGCTGATCGTTCTCGTGCAGGAGCACCTTGTGGCGGCCTGGGTGGTGGTCGTGATCTTCTCGCGGGAGCTGATCATCACGATCCTGCGGTCGGTCGCCTCGACGCAAGGACGCGTGATCGGCGCCGCTCCTCTCGGAAAAACCAAGACGGTGATGCAGATGAGCGCCGTCACGTTGCTGATCCTGCAGCGGCCCTACCCGGTGCTCGTCCCGCTCGCTGAGCTCGCGGTCGGCGTCGCAGTCGTGTTCACGATCTGGAGCGGCCTGGACTACGTCTGGCGTTTCCGCCACCTGATCATGCCGTTCGACACCTCGCGGCGAGCCGGCCGCCTCGGCCCGAGCGGAGGGGCGCCCGGATCGGAAGAGACAGGTGACGTGCCGGCGCGCGAGCTTGGCGAGGTGCTGCGCAAGGGAGGGCTCACGGTTTCCGTCGCCGAGTCCTGCACCGGAGGCATGGTCGGGAGCCTGATCACCGACGTGCCCGGCAGCTCGGCCTATTTTCTCGGCGGCGTGATCGTGTACTCGGACGCCGCGAAGCGAGACCAGCTGGGTGTGGCCGCCGCGCTGCTGAAGCGAGCTGGCGCGGTGAGCAGCGAGGTTGCAAGAGCGATGGCGGAAGGCGTCCGCTCGCGGTTCGGGACCGACCTGGCTGCCGGCGTGACAGGGATAGCCGGCCCGGACTCGGACGGGTCGAGCAAACCGGTCGGCCTGACCTACATCGCCGTCGCCACATCCCGTGGCACCTCATCACACGAATACAGGTTCACAGGCGATCGCTGGTCCAACCGCCGGCAGGCGGCGCTCGAAACGCTGCGACTGCTGGCGGAAGAGGCGCGTTCGAGCGCAAGGCTGAAAACCGCTTGACGACCGAACACCTGTTCGCTACACTCTCCCGACGGCCTGTTAACGGCGTTGATTTCAACCCCTCGACGTAGCACAGTCGCCGCAACCACCTAGGAGGCATTCACGACATTGGAAAAGGAAAAAGAGAAGTCCCTCGATTCAGCAATGGCCCAGATCGTCAAGAGCTACGGAAAGGGCGCGATCATGAAGCTCGGTGAGCAGGCCGCACTGCGCGGTGAGATCACCGTCATCCCGACCGGCGCGCTCTTGTTGGACCTGGCGCTCGGCGTGGGGGGGATCCCCCGCGGTCGCGTGACGGAGCTGTACGGCCCCGAGTCCGCGGGCAAGACCACGCTCGCGCTCCACGTGATCGCCGAAGCCCAGAAGCTGGGCGGCGTCGCGGCATTCGTCGACGCCGAGCACGCCCTGGATCCGCTTTACGCCTCACGCATCGGCGTGAAGATCGACGACCTCCTGATCAGCCAGCCCGACACCGGTGAGCAGGCGCTCGAGATCGTCGAGGTGCTGGTCCGCTCCGGCGCGGTCGACGTGATCGTGATCGACTCCGTGGCCGCTTTGGTCCCCAAGGCCGAGATCGAGGGCGAGATGGGCGACTCCCATATGGGCCTGCAGGCTCGACTCATGTCGCAGGCGCTGCGGAAGTTGACCGCGGCAATCTCCAAGTCGAACTGCTCGGTCATCTTCCTGAACCAGCTCCGCGAGAAGGTCGGGGTCATGTTCGGCAACCCGGAGACGCAGCCTGGCGGCCGCGCCCTGAAGTTCTACTCGTCAGTTCGACTCGACATCCGCAAGGTCGAGGTCATCAAGTCAGGGCTTGACTCGGTCGGCGCCCGGGTGAAAGTCAAGGTTGTGAAGAACAAGGTCGCGCCCCCGTTCAGGTCGGCTGAGTTCGACATCCTCTTCAACGAGGGAATCTCGCGCGAGGGCTCGCTGATCGACGCCGCCATCGAGTACGGAATCCTCGAGAAGAGCGGGACGTGGATGTCCTACGGCGACCAGCGGCTGGGCCAGGGTCGCGAGAACGTCCGCAACTACCTCAGGGAGAACCCGACTCTTTCGGCCGAGATGGAAGCGAAGGTCAGAGCGAAGGCGGCGGGAGGGACGGCGTCGGCAGTGATGAAGGCGGCAGGTGTCGTGAGGGCTCCTGCAGGTGCAGCAGAGGAGTTCTAGCCGAGGCAAATCCCGTGCGGGACGCCAGCCGGAGGCCAGTGCGCTGGCGGTGGGGCTCGGTCTCCTCAGCCGGAGGGCGCACTCCCGTCTAGAGCTGAAGCGAAAGCTGAGCCGGCGCGGATACTCCGAAGAACAGACGGAGGCAGCGCTGGCACGATTGAGCGAGCTGCGTTACCTGGACGACCAGTCGTTCGCGGTGGGGCTCGTGCGGCGCAGAGGCGCCGTTCGCGGACCCATGGCTCTTTCGGCCGAGCTCGCCGCACGAGGCGTCGACCGAGTCCACGTGGACACGGCGCTGGCCGGATTCGACGCCGCGGCCCAGCTGGCCGCCGCGACCCGCCTGGCCGAACGCCTGTACGCGAGAAAACCTCAGGCGGGCTATCGAGACATGCTGAACGAGGTCGGTTCCAAGCTGATGCGTCGTGGCTTTTCAGCCAATGTCGTGCGGGCAGCCTGCCGGGCGGCCCTGTCAGGGGCGGAAGACTAGAATTTGATTCACACGGGCGCTCGTGCAGCGCCCGCAGTCATAGAGCCAACCCGCGGTGGGACCTCAATCGGTCCTGCCATGGTTCCGCACTTTGACAATCGAATAAACGAGGTGCATGTCACATGCCTAACGTCTTTGTACTGGTTGTGGCGGTCCTTGTGGCGCTCGGTGCCGGTTTTGGGGTGGCCTACCTGCTGCTCCAGCGCCGGCAACAGCAGGACGATGGGACCAGCGCTCTGGAGCTCAAAGCCCAGCAAGCCCTCTCTGAGGCGGAAACCCAGGCCAAGGAGAAGCTGCTCGAAGCCAAAGAGGAAGCGGTCAAGATCCGCACCGCCGCCGAACAGGAAGCCCGCGAGTATCGGGCACAGTCACAGCAGATCGAAAAGCGCCTTCTTCAAAAGGAGGAGAACCTCGACCGCAAGGGAGATGACCTCAACCGGCGGGAGAGCGAGTTCGCCCACAAGGAGAAGTCACTGGACGAGATCCGCGCACAGCTCGACGACACCTACCGCAAGCAGGAGCAGGAGCTTCAGCGAGTCGCCAACATGACCCGCCAGGAAGCCCAGGGCATCCTGATGGGGCAGGTCGAGCAGGAGCTGCGCAACGAGGTCGCCCGCAAGGTGCGCGAAGCGGAGCTAGCCGCCCGCGACGAAAGCGAGCGCCGCGCCAGGGAGATCGTCACCGAGTCGATACAGCGCATCGCCGCCGACCAGACCGCCGAGGTTTCGGTCTCGGTCTTGCCGCTGCCGACAGACGAGCTCAAAGGGCGCATCATCGGAAAAGAAGGGCGCAACATCCGCGCCCTCCAGCAGGCGACCGGGATCGACCTCATCGTCGATGACACCCCGGAAGCCGTGATCATCAGCGGCTTCGACCCCGTCCGCCGTGAGGTGGCGCGGGTCGCGCTGAACAAACTGATCGTCGACGGCCGGATCCATCCGGCCCGGATCGAGGAAATCGTCGCCAAGTCCCGACTGGAGGTCCTTCAAAGGGTCAAGGAAGAGGGCGAGGCAGCGGTCCTGGAGGTCGGCCTTCAGGGTCTACACCCCGAGGTCGTCCGCCATCTCGGCATCCTGCGTTTCCGTACGAGCTACGGGCAGCAGGTGCTGAACCATTCGAAGGAGGTCGCCTACCTCGCCGCCATGATGGCGTCCGAGATCGG
>Ga0137409_10000762_pt1 | contig 31698 bp, 45 predicted proteins | sample CZODoug1_16funga_FD_122059 | JGI IMG/M metagenome (GOLD analysis project Ga0137409, IMG submission 122059) | Vadose zone soil fungal communities from Angelo Coast Range Reserve, California, USA - CZODoug1_16fungal (Hybrid Assembly) | ecosystem: Environmental > Terrestrial > Soil > Vadose zone... | reverse complement strand
CTCTATCGCAAACTGAAAGAGTACGGGTGTGTTCAGTAACTGTCGTCGAACCTATTGCCGCAATTGAGGTTGACCCGAGCCTTTAAACGACTCAGCAAATCCCTTTGGAAAATGCCCCACGAGGAAAGGCGATGACTCATCTCAAGCAACACGTATTCGGTTCCTCTACCGACGTCTGCATCTACTGTGGCGCGGATCTGCAGGAAGGGCATCTGCCTTGCGATCACTCCATGGAATCTGCGCCGGACTACTTCGACCAAGACGACCCTCGCTGGCAAGCCGAGGAGTCAGAGAATGCGCCGAGGCCGGGAGCGCGAGATGAAACATAGACACCAACATTCTCTGAATGAGGAACATATCTTCTACGTCGATATTCCTACTGAGGAATGCGTCAACAACGGTCCGGGTCCATGGCACAACGTAGGGGAGTTTGATACCGAAGCCGGGGCGCTGGAGTTTGCGAAAGAGCGTCCAATTTATGCCGAGCGGAGCGTTAGGTTGCTTCAGCCAGATGCAGGCCGAGAGCAAACGTCATTTATCTGCTCGGCATCTTCAACTCGGCATGAATCCCGCAAGCAGCAGCCCTCCAGGCTTGATCCCGATAGCGATCGATGGCCTCGCGCAGCGCCGAGGGCGAGGGTCCTTGGCGTAGGATCGAGCGCGACACCGAGGGGAGTGTGCGACTGATCGCTGGTCCGAAATTGTTCCTGACATCATCCAAACTCGCGCCCTGAGCGCCAACGCCGGGGGCCAGAATTAAGGAGCGTGGAAGACGAGCGAGAACCTTCGCTGCGACCCCGTCCACGGTTGCGCCAACCAAAGCGCCGACGGGTCCGATCTCCTGTCCCAGGGCAGCATTGAAGGCAGTGATTTCGTCAGCCAAAGCGTCTGCGACGGTACGCCCATCGGCGAGCCGAGCGTCTTGCATTGAGCGCCCTTCGGGATTCGATGAGCGCACAACTACGAATGCCGCTGCACCGTATTTGGCGGCCCGGTCGAGGACGGGGCGCAGCGCGCCGAAGCCAAGATAGGCGGTGACCGTCATGGCGTCGGCACCGAAGCCGCTGTGCAGGCCCAGCATTGCCTCGGCGTATCCCTCCATGGTTCCTATCACGTCGCCGCGCTTGCAATCGATGATGCTGAGAGCGCCCTGTTCTCGAATCGTCGCCACCGCCCTCGCCAGTTCCGAAAGGCCTTGCGGCCCAAGGCGCTCGAAGAAGGCCGACTGCGGCTTGACCACCGCGATACGATCGGCGGCCACCTCCATCACGACCCCACAAAATCGACGTAGGCCGTCAGCGTCGTCGCTTAGCCCCCAGTCCCGCATCAGTTCCCGCGATGGATCGAGCCCCACACAAAGAGGCGACCTCTCATCGGCAAGTTGAATGAATCGCTGAGCGAAAGAGGTCATAACCAAATTCTACTGTTTGCTCAACCAAAGTTACATCGCAAAGAGCGATGCGCCCTTAGCCATCGGCTCGGCATAATCTTTCGCTCGGCATGAATTGAGGGACTCTTCCTGGCGGAGAAGGTGTTCGGAGTAGCCATCACCAATAGCGAGGGTAGGCAGGTCCCCGTCCGGTACGTAGGGGAACAGCACGTGAAGGAAGATTTGGGCCGCATCCCAACAGCGTCCGATTGGCTGCCACAGATCCAACCGCAGCGATGGATGTACGGCCAACATCCCCGCACCTGACTCCCAGGCCAGACCCGACCCGAGTCTCTTCCATCTAGAGCCAATCGCGGACGTTTCCCCCAATGCGTTTCTACCTTAAATCAAAACACCGGAGGTGCTTGTGAAACCATGCATCTCCGCAGTCCAACACTTGCGTCCGCTTCGGGGTGGGGCGCAATCTCACTTGCTACGAGCGACTGACGAAAATTGGTACGTCACCAAATTCCAGAACAATCCGCAACACATAAGAGTGCTTGCCAACGAAATGCTGGCGACACGTTTAGGTTTGACGCTCGGCTTACCCATGCCACAGGTAGTCGTGATCGAGGTATCCGACTGGCTGATCGAGCATACGGCGGACTTGAGAATCCAGCTTGGCGGGCGTTACTATTTCCGGAGAGCGTCACCGATGTCGACCTGGATATGGGCGAGTACGAGTGGCTGCACATTCTCGCTAATTTGGGAAGCGGTCAGAACCTCAAGCAGGCGGTTGCCAACGCGAATGCTGCAACGGCTGCTGCAGCGCCCTGGTATGCGATGGTGAATGGCGTCAAGACGCAAATCCCGGCGCAGGCTTGGCGGGTAATCGGCGATAGCGGTAATGGCGGCGCAGGAATTCACTTCTAGGAGTTCCATGACAATAGGCTTTCCCTCCCCTTTTCACCGCGTCCGGCTGCTCATCGATGTACTCGCACTCACTGCGGCTTTGCTGGTCGCGAACGCGGCTTTTTGCGCTGACAACTGCGGTTCGCTGGAGCGTCTGACAGTTGCTCTCCGTTTCGCTCAGGCGGTGTATCCGGAGCTCAAAGAGAAGGAGTTTGGCGTTTCCTTCTCTCCAGGAAACGGTACTTTCGTTGATTTCCCAACAGAGGTTGACTATTTTATGATCCGAGTTGGCAGACCTATCTGGAGTCCACCGGGAGAAATGGTGGATCAATACTACGCCGCCGACCTTCGGGCGGTGCGAAGCAGCGGTATAGAGCTGCCCTTGAATCTTTCCTTTGGCTTCGTCAAGGCCGGACCTTCCAGTAAGCAGAGACAGCTGGCATGTCGCCCCTTGAAATTCAGCAGCGATGCAGGATACAAGCAGATGAAAACAGTAAGCAGCACGATCGACCCCCACCCCGAGTGGTCAGATGAGGAGGAACTAAGTGTTGCCAGAAATCTTGGGCTGCGGTACGGACCTGAGGATAAGGATGCGCTTTTGCGGGTTCTTCCATTAAAGGAACTCTCCAAGTTCTACGGCACACTGCGGATCAAAAGTGCTCGGTTCTCGATGAACCTCGGCACGAAATGCGCCGGATGTTCGTTTGTCGGCCCAAGTTGGACATTACTGTCTCCGGATCGGATGATCGCCGGTTGCTGATAATCGTTGAACCATTCTTCGGCAAGATAACCTCCATCGCTGAATAGGCAAAGCCGAATAAGCCGGAATAAACCGGGGACAGACCGACGTTCTGTACCACCGACTCCTAACCGACAGTGCACCCCCGACTCCGGCTAAACTTTCCGCGATGCCGACCGTGGCCTATCTCAAAGCCATCCGCTAGGGAATCTGGGAAGAGATGGAGCGCAATTCCACTGTGTTCTGCATCGGAGAAGACATCGGCATCTACGGCGGCGCGTTCAAAGTCACCGACGGCTTCATTGACCGCTTCGGTCCCGAGCGCGTGATTGACTCTCCCACTGCTCAGTCGTCGATTGCGGGCGCACGTTTCACCGTCGAAGATCGTTTCACGACTGGAAACTCTAACCAACTCAAGCGACCTTGAGACCATAAAAGCAGCCACGGGATCGTTGAGCTTCAAATAAACGCGGAGACCCCGCAGTCTGTTTATGTGGCGTTCAAACTGCCCCAACCCTTCAATACAAGCCCTCCACAATCCATGCACAACATAACTGACATCTTCACATATATGCGCGCCCATGCGGCCCTTCTGGGAGAGCGCATTCTTCACGAATATCAGCACTCCACCAATTTGACGATCCAGTGTCACCGCGTATCGCGGGACTCTTACGAAAACCTTTCGCTGCACAAACCATCGCCATTATGGGAGTAGCCAAACGCTGGCGACAGGCGCGGACCGGCATGGTGGTTGCGGAATGCGGTACAGGCAAGACGCTGATCTCGTTGGGAGCAATCCATGTCCACAGCGACGGAAATCCATTCACCGCCCTAGCTATGGTTCCACCACACCTGGTCGAAAAGTGGGCACGGGAAACGTTCTTCACCCTGCCAGGAATACGCCTCTTCCTGATTGACGACCTCCGGAACGGTGGTGACGAAAACAAATTCCACGGAGTGAACGAAGTGCGGCTGAAGAAGGGACGCATCGTGCGGGAGGGCTTGCGGACAGCGACCTGCGGCAGCGGAAGGACTCTCCGAGTCCGCGGAAACGATGGCAGTCGTTATGTAGAAGACCTGCGTTGTTCATTGTTGGACGGGAGCGGGCAAAGCTGGGCTACTTCTGGCGTCATGCTTACAACGTACCGAGGTCGGGCCCTTACATGGGCTGTGTTGTTAACTCCGACACGGGAATGCCCGTGATTGTGGATGATGGCCGATTGACCGCGGCCCAGTTTGAGCAATTCAAAATCTCGGAGACCATCGAATCGAGAAGCGACAAATCCTGCAGGCCATTCCACAGTCCACTCTGGCAGGCCGATGCCGACAAGATTCGCCGCATGGCCCCGATTGAGTTCATCGGGCGCTACATGCCGGGATGGTTCGACTACACAATTTGTGACGAAGTTCATCAACTCGCCGGCGACACCGCGCAAGGCAACGCTCTCGGCACGCTCGCTTCGTGTTCAGACCGAATCGTTGGGCTGACCGGAACGCTCTTAGGCGGCTACGCCGACGATTTGTTCAACACGTTGTTCCGTCTTGAAGCCCGACGGATGAAGGAACACGGATACGAATGGGGCGCGTCGGGACGAAGCTCGTTCACGCAGGACCACGGAGTTCTGGAAACAATCACCAAGGTAGAACCCGCCAACAACAAATGTTCCAAAGCCAAGACCACCACTGTAGTGCGACGAAAGCCGGGAGCCTCACCCTTGCTCTTTGGGGAATTCCTGATGCAGTTGTGCGCATTTGTATTCCTGGAGGACATCTCCGGAGAACTCCCGCCATACGAAGAAACCTACCTGAGCGTTGCGATGGATCCGCCGATGCGGGAGGCGTACAGCGAGTTGGAAGACGACATTCGGCACGTGCTGAAGGAACACAGGGGCAACCGTTCGGTGTTAAGCACGATGCTCAACACGCTCTTGTTGTATCCAGATCACCCGTATGGGCTCGGGACACTTTATGGCGCGGAGTTCGACTCGGACCTTAAGCGCAAGGTTCCATTTGTCATCGCCAAGACTCGCGATCTTCCCGAAGACTCCCGCTATTCCAAGGAACGACGACTCCTGCAAGAAATCAAGCAGGAGCTCGCCGAAGGACGCCGATGCCAGGTCTTTGCGGTATATACGCGGAAACACGATGTCACTGCCCGGCTGGAGCGAATCCTGAGCAATGAAGGCATCCGCACAGCCGTTTTGCGGGCGAATGTCGATACCTCGAAGAGAGAGGCGTGGTATGCGAGACAGATCAAAGACGGGGTGCAAGTCGTCATCTGCCATCCCAAACTCGTTGAGACCGGTCTCGACTTGCTGGATTTCCCAACCATCATCTTCTATGAGTCCGGCTACTCACTGCACACACTCCGGCAAGCGAGCCGGCGATCCTGGCGCATCGGCCAGAGATGGCCGGTGCGAGTGAAGTTCCTTTGCTACGAAGGCACGATGCAGACAGCTTGTCTCCGGCTCATGGGAAAGAAGTTGCTGGTTGCACTCACCGTGGAAGGCAAGTTTGCCGGCGAAGGGCTGCAAAATATCGATGAAGATGATGACATGCTATCGGCGATGGCGCGAGAACTAGTTGAAAGAAATCGAATCGGAGAGAGTGCGGACGCGGTGTGGAAGGCGCTGAACACCGAACACCAGAGGTTGTTTCCAATGTCACCGCCAGTGGCCCTTGAGCATGCGTCCAGGAGCGACGAATGGATTGCTCCGAAACCGCAAGATGAAACCGAACAACCCTCTCCGATGTTCATCTTTGGCCAGTCGCATGCGCTCCTGGGGAGGAGGCCCAGAAAACCAAGATCAGCCGTTCCGGAGCAGGCCTCATTGTTCACTTGAACTGATTCCAAGCTCGTCGTACAAAAGACTTGTAACTATTCGAGCATTGTCACGGACTGTCTCGCAAAGCCGCAGTCGTGGCGGGATGTATTACGGATCATCCATGCCCAATCTAAATCATTTAATAGCCGGATTCTCGGGCGTGAAGATGCCTGCAGGATTGTCGCGCCAAATCCAAGCATGAACCAACCACTGCGTCTGAGCGACAAAATGGCCACCTTTCTCACGGCATTGGGTTTCATTCAATTGATGAGGGTTGTCCAAGCCTGCCAGCATACAAATATTGTCATGACGGTGCCAGTGCGCCAGCGATTTTGGAAATGGCGGGTTCAGTGGTTGGCCATCAGGTCCTTCGGAACCGTTCCAAAGATAGCCGACACCCACTAACAAATATCCTCCCGGTGTGCTTGGGTCCTGATGATAGAGGAGAATAGGCGGGTTCTCGATTTCAAACTTGTTCACCTCCAAGGTTCGAACAAAATGGATTCCCATCCCAGGGAAGAAGGCTTAGAGCGTACACGGACAACTGACGGCATACCATTTACCGCGGAAGGACACTGGTTTCGGGCCGATAGTACGCGCCTGCATGGTCTGCGTCAAGGAGCAGCCCGTCGCCCATGAAATCATCGTGGAACTACACCGCTCACCACCAGACTCAGGGCAAATTTGCCTGGCGTAGTGTTCTGCGCAATGCCCTGAAGACTTGTTCAAACGGCGGCAGAGCAGCCATTTGGTAAGTCAATCTCTTGGCCCATAACGCCTCCAGGCGGTTTTTCTTTGCCGCAATTGCTGCTTGCAGTCCTTCACATGGCTTGCCGCGGAATTCCAGTTTCTCGCCGATTGCTGGAACCAACGGCGCCAATTCGACACGTTCGTTCGATGTGAGGTACCAAAGGTCATAGAGATCGCGGGGTTCATTCCTTGCAGCATCGGCCAGGGCCATCGTTTTCTCGGCAGCGATTTCTTCCAGAGAATAGACATCGATCACCCGGCCCTCTGGCAAGTCCGTGAATTCATCGTAGCCGCGTAGGATAGGCCGCTGCTGAAGCGGAAATGCCAGGCGCTCTTCTATCGTGATGTCCACTTTCACGTCATTCCCCGCGGGCAATGGTCCGGTCTAATGGAGATAAAACGTGTGGCTGTTCACGTGGAGTTGCCGGTCTTCGCGAGCAAACGTAAAAGTGATGCCAGAATTTTCCTGCACCACTGTATATATACGTTCCAGGCGGGCGCGGATGTCTTCGAAGGTAAGCGGCTCCCGCAGAGTGAAATCCAAGTCTTCGGAAAACCGGTAGTCGCTAAAGTAGCAGCGTTTCAATGCCGTGCCGCCCTTAAAAGCGAGGGCAGGTCGCAAGTCAGATTCGGACAGCCCACACAAGAACCAAGCGAGGCAGTAGTCCCGCTCAAGAACATCCTCTCGAATGCGCGTGCCGCCACCGGCTGCAAGCCGGTTCGACAGCAACGAGATGTTGCGCTGCGGGATCAATCAAGTGCTCCGAACCGCTTGCAGCTCTTCGGGCGAAACATTGATTTGCAGGCGCCACTTGGCGAGATGCGGCCCTTCGCGCGGCAAGATCGGATCGAGCGGAACGTAGGTGGCCGTCAGGGACTTTCGAAGAGAATTCAGTTCCACTTCTGTACCCACTCCTAGCAGTTCAAGCAAATAGCCGAGTCGCCGGGTCACCGCGCCCGATTGGAAGCGTGTGGCGTATTCGACAAGCTTCTGCGGGCGCAAATCGGCACGGCGCATCCAGAGTCCCTTGGCAGCTTCGGTGATGCCTCCACAGTATTCCGGTTGCCGCAGTCCGTCGAGGATGGTGCGTTCGAGATCGCTTACTTCAACCGCTTGTTCTTTCGTGACCCAATGCTTCATGGTGCCAAAGAAGTGATCGCTCTTCAGATAGACAAATCGGAACTCGGTGCCGTGCAGAGTCTGTTTTGGTATGCGCTTGGTGCTGGAAACAAATATCACGAACTGAGGCTGGGTCACCATGCGATGAAGTTCCATGGCCGAACCATGGGAAATAAAGTATGGAGCGGAGCCAACGAGATGGCGGGCCACCAGATAGGGATTGCCGAAATACTGGGTTGAGCTTCCCAGTTCTGATGGGACGATGACGAACAGACCTCGCTTTAGGCGGGAGACCAGTCCGCGCTTTGCCGCTTTGTAAAGGAGACTACTGGCCAAGGCCGGTGAAAGCCGGGTAATTCTCGCGGCATCCGCGATAGTGAAAATGGTCTTCCCGGAGTCGTAGAGAGCCATCAGGAGGCCAGCCATCGGCCCTCTGGAGGTTTTCAAGCTCGGGTTATATGTCGTGTTCAATGGATGGCCTGTAGGGCGAAGTATGATACATTAAATATAACGACAATTATGTTTTGTGTCAAATAAATCGTCCTGTGGGACATTAACAATACATAAAGCATAATCCCTCAATTCCGCGAATTGAGGGGACTTATCATATTCACGAAATTGGTGCCATCGCCACTACGCAAGTTCTTGCTCGTAAAATATGGGATCATCGGTGGGATCGAAAAATAGATACGATCTCTCGTATTCATCAGGTGGAGAACTCATGATCCGCGGTTGTGGCGACCACGACTTTGAGCTGATTTGGGCCATCATCAACGATGGCGCGCAGGCTTACAAAGGGATCATCCCTTCAGATCGTTGGACGGAACCTTATATGTCCAAGGAAAAATTGCAGCATGAGATGGATGCGGGGGTGGTGTTCTGGGGCTACGAGGAGACCGGCTCGCTGGTTAGCGTAATGGGCATTCAACAGGTGCAGGATGTGACTCTTATTCGGCACGCCTATGTGCGCACAAGAGCGCAGAAGCGAGGAATTGGGGGACATTTGTTATCTCACCTGCAAGAGCAGACGAGCGCTCCGGTGTTGATCGGCACCTGGGCGGATGCGGTGTGGGCGATCCGCTTTTACGAAAGACATGGCTTTCAATTAGTCGGCCCCCAAGAGAAGCAACGTCTGCTCAGGAAGTATTGGGCCATCCCCGAACGCCAGATTGAGACATCCGTAGTTCTAGCGGATCCAAAATGGCGGCGAGCTCGGGGTTGATATGGGTTTGGAGTAATTCAGTGTCACGTCCAATAACTCTTAACTCTCTGAACGCGAGCGCCCGATTCAGATCCTCGTCTAGAAGCCGGAATAGAATTGTTCCCAAATGCGGGGCCGAAAAATCATCCATGTCGACATGGACGCGTTTTACGCTTCGGTCGAACAGCGGGACAATCCAGAACTACGCGGGAAACCAGTAGTTGTCGCGTGGAAGGGCAGCCGCTCAGTGGTGTGTGCTGCTTCGTACGAGGCCAGGACTTTCGGGGTACGCTCGGCCATGCCGGCGGTGCGAGCGCAATGCCTATGTCCGGAAGCCATCTTTGTCCCTCCAGATTTCACGCGGTATCGGGCGGTCTCACATGACGTGCGGGAGATCTTCAAACGTCATACAGATCTCATAGAGCCGTTGTCGCTCGACGAAGCTTACCTGGATGTCACCGAGAACAAGACCGGCTTGGCGACCGCCACGCTTGTGGCGCGCACAATTCGTGAGCAGATCCGCCAAGAGTTGAATCTGACCGCCTCTGCGGGCGTAGCCCCCAACAAGTTCTTAGCAAAACTTGCTTCTGACTGGCGCAAACCTGACGGGCTTTTCGTCATCCAGCCCGATGATCTAGATGGGTTTCTATTGCCATTACCAGTGGGCCGCCTGCCGGGTGTGGGGAAGGTTACCGAGGAGAAACTTGCGAAACTAGCAATCAAGACAGTGGGGGACTTGCGAAGTCTCGATTCATCGTTGCTGGAGCAATTCGGCCGCTTTGGTCTCCGCCTGCATGAACTCGCCCGCGGTATCGACGATAGCGAAGTTGTCCCGGACAGGCCCACAAAATCCATTTCTGCCGAGGACACTTTTGAACGGGACGTGCCGATCGTCGAAATAGAGCCCATGATCCGTCGCCTGGCAGAAAAAGTCTGGGCGGCTTCGCGCAAGGAATCGCGGATAGCACGCACGGTAGTCCTCAAACTCAAGACCAGCGAGTTTAAGATTCTCACCCGCAGCCATACGCCGCCTTCTCCTCCGTCAACTTGCGAGGAATTGACGGACATCGCCCTTATGTTGAGAGAGAGCGTAGAGCTGGGGCCAAAGCAACGTTTCCGGCTCGTCGGCGTCGGCTTAAGCAATTTCGATGAATCCGGAGATGAACCGGCCCAGCCGGTCTTGTTCGAATGACTGCTGCGTCAGCATGCCCGCCTCTTTGAGGCGCTGGCGTGGCGATTTGGCTATTGAGTAGCGCGCGATCCACACGCCGTCTGCATTAAAGTTGGTCGTGCGATTTCGCTTCGACGATTAGATGGCGTGCTCCTACCGAAGGCAGCTACAGCAGACGAACCCACCCTTGTCAGGTATCAGTCACCGTTCTCGAGTGGGTTCGCTTTTCTCCGATGACGCCAAACCCATCAGACCATCGCGCGGCGCTTGCTTGCCTCATTTTCCTTGTACCTGATGCGACCAGCTCTTGGCACCGCTCTTCCCGTCGAGAAAAGGGAGCACGGTTCTGGCCATCTGGGGCGCGGCGAACATCTCGTAATGCGTCAGGTCCGGCAGGATCGCCAGCCGGTTCCGCGACATGTGCTCCCGCATCCATCCGGCATCCTTCAGGCCGCCACCGAGTAATTGGTAGAACTGAACGATGTGCTCGGGCCTGATCATGTCGCTGTCGCCGTAGACGAGCATGACCGGCATGTTCAGCTTCTTGACGTCCGCTGACCAGTCATACGGCGTGCGCATGACCTCCCCCATCCGGTCGAGCAGCTTAGGGAAGTCCTCGGGCTTCGGTGCAACCGCGATGTAGGACTTGTACATTGGTGTCCCCTTCATCGATTCAGCCATCGCCGCACCGACTTGCGCCTGCATCGGCAACATCTCTGGGTAGAATCCTGCTTGCGCAAAGGGAGTGGACACGAGTACTAGCCGGCGCACGCTCGCAGGGTGTTGGATAGCAAGGCGAAGGGCCACTCCGCCACCGAGTGAATAGCCCATGACATCGACCTCTTTATAGCTGAGTTTCGTCAGGATCGTGGCCATGTCGTCGCCCATGTCGATCAGGCTAATCGCGCGGTTGCCGAGCGCCGTGCGGCCATGGCCATGCAGGTCGACCTCGATCACTTGGTGGTTTTGCGCCAGGATCGGCAGCACGGACGCAAACATGCCGCTTGATCCGAGGCCACCGTGGAGTAACAGCAGCGGTTCGCCCTTTCCATGAATCTCGTAGTAGTAGTTCACGCCGTTGGCTTCGATGTACCCACTCTTGACTGGCACGGGCTTGTCTGTCTCCGGTTTGGTCACAGTATTCTCCCCTTGTCCGTAGACGTTTGCGGGCGCTGCGAAGGCTAGCAGGATTGCAGCGACAAGGGCGGTCATCGCCACGGTCGCTAACTGTCTTCTACCCGCCCATTTTGAGCCTGTTTGGGTTGTCACTATTCCTGGCATCGTAGTGTCTCCTGTTCGGGAATTGCGCCTCTACTGATACGTCGAACGGCACTCAATAAAATCGACGCACGTTGAACGAATTTTTCCATGTCGATCTTCCCCTGGTTCCAGCAACTCACCGTTTGGGATGGCCGATCCCCAGCAGATTGCCCTCACTGTCGCGGAACCAGGAGGCTCTCTCGCCGACACCGCCGCGACTCGGGTAGTTGCCTTCCACCTCGGCAATGCCGTTAACGGTCTTAAGGCCGGGCAAATCATATTCCTCGAAAACCACTCCACGCCCTCGCAGTTCCGCGACCACTGCCTCGAGGTTGTCGACCTCCCACGCCATCTGAGTGTGGGTTCCCGATGGCTTGCCGGAGGACTCGAATAGCGAGAACCAGCCGTTTCCACATCGATAACGAAGGCCACCAGGCCTTTCCTCGCTGGGCGTAAGCCCTAGCTTGTCTGCGTAGAAAGCCTTTGCACGTTTCAGGTCTTGCGCTGGCAGTCTGGCAGCGATATCACTGTGTTCAAGCATTTGACCTCTCCATCTGGAATGAGTTTTTCACTTCCTGGTGGGTTAGAGATTTTCGTGACAAGCCCAGCTATCCCAACGACGACTTACGCGCAAAAATGTACGCCCTACGGCTTTGGTACTCCACGTCGGGGTAAGGACCGCGTTCGATAATCTCTTCAATGACAAATCCTGCCTGCTCAAGAAGGCGCTGGATCTCTTTTGGCTGAAAAAAGAAGAACTCCATTGAGATCGGATGACCCCAGAGCTCATCCTCTCCAGTCACCCCGTCTCCCATGTGGAATGCGAGGAAGACGTGCCCGCCGGGTTGCAGTACTCGCTCCATTTCTCGAAAAACCAAGGGCAGGGTTTCTTGGGGAATGTTCACGATGGAATAGAAAGCGGCGATTCCGGCAAGGGACCCATCCTCCAGGTCCAGACCCATCATGTTGCCTACACGGAAGGTCAGACCGGGATTCAATCTTCGGGCGTTCTCTATCATGCGAGACGAGAGGTCTAGGCCGAAAACTCTTGTGCCTGCCTCGTGCAGATGGCGTGCCACATGGCCGGGACCGCAACCCAGGTCACACACTTCCCCTCGATCTCTGACTTGAGCCGCGAAACGGGTCAGCAGTTCTCGGTCGAGCGGTTTATGCTCAAGCTCTTTGAAGATTCGGTGGGCGTATTCGTCCGCTAGCCGATCGTAGTTTTCGCGGACTGATTTTGTGCTGTCATTCTTCAAATTCACCTGCCCCTATTGCATGGCAATATTCTATTGCGCCAAGGGGTCTCCAAGTGCTTGGCCTCTGCTGTGAACCGCTGCACGGCATTCTTCTTCGATCAGAGCAAAGAGTTGGTCCATATGCTCGATGCGTGTGCGAAAGTTCACAGGATTGATGCGGAACCAGCTCTTTCCTTTCAGTTCAGTAGTTGAGATCCAGAATTTTCCAGTCTGTTCAATTCGTCGCGCCACCTCGGCGTGCAATTCCTTCGATTGTGCACCGTCCAAATCGGTGCCGCGATAGCGAATGCAGATCGCCGACATTGGAGGGTCGCTGGCCGCCTCGAACTCGGGATGTTTTGCCACGAGGGAGAAAAGATGTCGAGCATGGCGGACATTGCCGTCAACCCACTCGCCGATCTGGCGACTTCCATAACGCTTGAAGCTCATCCAGACCTTTAGGCCACGAAAACGCCGCGATTGCTCGAATCCGTGAACGTAGTACTGGTATCGTTCATTCTCGCTGTCCAGTTCGTCGGTCAGGTATGAAGGCTTGATTCCAAACGAAGCCGTCAGCCGCCGCTCGTCTTTGACCAACAGCGCCCCGGCGTCGAGCGGAGCGTAGAACCATTTGTGCGGATCAATGGTTACTGAGTCTGCTTGTTCCAGCCCGTGATCGGGCACAGAAAACTCGTAAGAGAGCAGCATGCCGCCGCCATACGCAGCATCCACGTGAAGCCACATCCCTTCTCGATCTGCAATTCTCCGTAACTCGCGTACTGCATCAATCGCGCCGGTGTTCGTGGTCCCAAAGATGCCTACTATGCACATCGGCCGGATGCCACGTTTGCGATCCTCTGCAATCGCAGTTTCGAGTGCGTCCAGGCGCACCCGGAACTGGTCGTCGGTGGGCAATGCACGTAGTGCCGTCCGCCCGAGACCCACGGCATCAACCGCCTTATCGACTGAAACGTGTCGTTCTTCCGATGTGTAAACGGCGTATCGCTCCTGAACTCCGTCATGCTGTATTCGGTCACCCGAAACAGAATCGCGCCCCAGCTTTAGTCCGATGAAGTTCGCCATCATGCCGCCGCTGGTGAGGTTGCCTCCTGCCTTCTCTCCGTAGCCGACCAAATCGGTGAGCCAGCGGACAGTGCGCCGCTCCATGGCCACTCCGGATGGGCCGATCGTATAAGCCCCGATGTTTTGATTGAGCGCAGAGCAGATGAAATCTGCGATAACGCCGATGGGACTGGGTGACGGAGTGATCAGCCCCATGTAGCCTGGATGGCCGACGTGGGTGCAATACGGAAGAAGCTTCTCTTGAAGTTCTGCCAAAACTTCTTCGGCCGGGCTAGGGTCCTCCGGCAGTGGTTCCGCAAAGAGTTTCGTCAGTGTGCTTGGCTCGACGTTTGGGAACACGGGCCTTTCCTCGATGTGGTCTAAATATTCGGCCAGCAGGTCAACGACTCGGTGTCCAACTTCGCGAAATTCCCTTGGATTCATCAGTTCACCTAGTTGCGATATTAGTTGCATTTGCTTCGTGAAAACTAGAACTACCAGCAACCCTATGACCGGCGCAATCGAATATAATTCGACATTATGATGGGTGATCGCACGCTAGACCGAACAGATGTCGAAATTCTCCGGCTTCTACGGAAGAATGCTCGGCTCTCCAACAAGCAAATTGCGTCAGCTGTACGGCTGGCGCCGTCAACTTGCCATGAACGGATCAAGAGCCTCCAATCCTCGGGAATTCTCCGCGGGGCTCATGCCGATGTCGATTTGCGAGGTATCGGCCTAACTTTGGAGGCACTTTTCTTTATCGAGCTTGCGAAGCATGAAAGGGCGGTGGTGGACCGGTTCATGAACGAGACCGAATCCATCCCAGAGGTACGCCGCGCGTTCCTAGTGAGCGGACGTTACGATCTGATAGTCCATGTCGCTGTGAAAGATATCGAACACCTTCGCAACTTGGCATTCGATCGCTTTACAAACCAAGCCGTCGTGGTGGCGATCGAGACCTCGATTGTGTTCGACAGCCGAGTTAGCAATGAATTGCCGTTCACCGTTCTTGAGATGAAAGAAAGTCCCTCTCACGCCCAGAAGAAAGGTGTCCGGCTAAATCGGGCGAAAGGCCGACGGTTTGATGGGTAACCTGTAGAGAAGGGCTTGCAAGAGCCACGGATGCGGCGTATCGAGATTTACGGCTGGATTCGCCAACGAAGTGCGCTGATTTTTGTTTCCAACCGTCGTTTTGCGCAGAAGTTGATAAGTTGAAGTCACTGATTAAGAGTCTTCACCGGAACTGGGCCTCACTAAAAGAGCCTGTGGCCCTTGATTTGCATCCTTACCATCTTCTGGGCGATGGGGCCGGAAAAGTGGTGTGCGAAGACCCTTAGGGTCTGGAACGCGAGCAGTAACGACAAGAGGATGGCAACGATTACTGCTGCCGCGTCGACACCTTTGTGACCCGTGATACTGCCGACGTGACCGATGATTCCGGTCGTGCCCGGCGGCAACACTGCAACTGTCAACACGAATACGCTTTGCGCCAGGCTGTTGGGATAAAGCGGGATCCAGGCAATGCTGATTTCGGCATCCGGTCGGATCTGCACCGATGCCATGTGTATTAGGAAATACAACTGGACCCCTAGAAGCAATACAAGTCCCCATCTAGCAACGGCCTCGGATGGGAACTTAACCGAGAAAGCCTCGAATGTCTGGTCTGAATGCTTTCGCTGTGCTGCCAAGATCACACTGAGCTTGTCGAACGTCAAATCCTCGTAGTCTGCTGTGATTTCGTTGAGATCTGGAAAAGCTTTTTTGTAGAGCCCTGAATCGACAGAAAAGGATGGGTTAAGGGGACGCAGCGGTTCAACCAGATTGAGACTGATGACTCTTTCCTTTTCAACGGGGACGATCATGTTTTCCGAAATGCCATTCTTGGCATAGAGGATCCCGGCAAACGCGTAATCGACCGATATTCCAAATGCTTGGCGGATTGCGGCCCTCTGGTCTTCACTAGTCTTCCCAAAAACCAGCTTCAAGTGGCCTGCGGCAGTTGGGGCTGGTGTAGATTCGAGCGACACCTTCTTGCCGTGCAGGACGGCCGCTTCTGCCGAAAATGCAAATGGGATAGCAACTGAATTTGCGGTGTGCAGACAATCCCAAACTTCATGCATATCCGCTAGGGTACGAGGCTGACGCTTTAGCATGGAATCGTAGAGCCAAGGCGTACATTGCTCGCTTGTGATCGGCGACCATGCAGGCATCACGAAGTCGATCACATATGATCCCGGTTTGGGCACCAGCACAGAGTCAGCAAACTTCAGGGTTCTCGAATGCGGAACTTGCATACTGCTCGCTTGTACTTGACGATCAATTGCCGAGTCGAAGTCAAGCTCTGACCAATGCCCAACGATCGATTGCAGCGAGCGTAGCTGATCTTCCGCCAGCCTTACTGTGCGGTTCTGAGACGTGGTGCTAACAACCAAAAGCACCAGACACGTCGCGATAAGCGAGAAGTGCACCGTACGCAAATGCTCGAAATGATCCTTGAGATCCATTGCTGACAAACGTGCAAACACATTAACCCGCTGCTCATAGCACAAATCGCAACGGAGTGGCGACCGTGATCAGTAAGATACAGCTGCCCCCAAAAGCGCAGCTGTGTATCGCAGGGCGGGTACGACCGCTACAACAACGACGCAAGCGTCCCACGCCAGATCAAAGACTTTTGGTACGGAGTCCTGTATCGCGTGCAGGGTTTCACCAACTAATTTCTTTCGGAACCACGGAACTAGCCGTAGGAGGTAGACGATGGCCTTCCATATCTCTGCAAAGATACGATGAAACACGCTTCCAGTCACGAACAGCAAATACACAACCACATACCATCCAAGCAGAATGGCAACAACCTCGAGGCCGGCGGTCCGGTTCACGCCTCCCGGCAGGGTGGATTGAGCGCGGTGAAACCAGGCGAGCGACTTGCTGCCGGTAAGCAAGAAGGTAAGAATCGCGGTGCCCAGTCCGAACAGCTTGGCAGACGCGCCTAGCCAACTGTCGACATTCTTGGCTCGTGCCAACAACGCCGGAGCCGTTCCCGACGTATCGCTGGTTTCATGCTGCCCAGCAATCTCAGTTTCAGTCTTTGCAGTTGGTTTCAACGCAGAAGGACTGCTCGCCAGTTCGCGTTCTTGCGCGACTGCCAATCTTGCAAGCAGTTCCTCAGGTTTCAAGGCTCCCTTGCGAATCGCATCGACAGCACCAGCCTCCAAGACCGCTGTCACGTCTTCTGGCGTGATTTTCCGAGAATAGAAGACCACGGGCACGGACGGGTACAGCTTTCTCAATTTGCTGAGAAGCGCGATTCCGGTTCGGAGACTGGCCCAACGCGATCTTCGGGAAATCACTCAGGCGCCGTCGAACAAGCACGATCCGCTATCGAAAAGCTTCATAACGCAGATGTCGAAGCAACCGTCGCGGGGGACCCTGTGGCCCTAGCAAACCTCTTTGCGGACGATGGAGTTCTTCTTGCACCAGGATCGAAGCCAGCAGTCGGGAGGGAGGCCATTCTCGCCGAAATCCGAAAAGAAAAAGCCCTCAGCCCCGAAGCGAAGGCATTGAGCTACAACCCGCATGTCCAGGATACGCAGATTATGGATGGATGGGCCGTCGAATGGGGTTACTTTGAGGCCGGCGTCCGCGAAACTCCGGCTGGCGAAATCAAGCAGATCCGGGGAAATATGCTCAGGGTCATAAAGCGGCAGCCCAGCGGGGAGTGGAAGTTTGCGCGGGTCATGTGGAGTCCCGCATGAGCGGTGGGAGCCTGTCGATTTCCGACCTTTCGCGCGTCATACGGGTGTCTGCGCCCGATGGAGTCGAAATGAATCCCTACTCAGACCTCATCCAGCGCTAGCGAGCGTCACAAATGACTAACACACTGTTTGAGTTCATCGGCAAGGTCTTTTCAACTTGGGGCTCAGCAGGGGACTTCCATGCCATCAGGAGGCTCACATGAAATCGGCGCTTTTCTTGCGCATCGCTTCAGCTTTGACCATGCTTATGTGCCTGGGACACACGGGCGGGGTCTTCAGTTCCCCAAGACACGGTGCGGAAGAGCTCGCCGTACTCGAGACCATGAAAGCTCATCATTTCAATGCTATGGGCTCCATGCGAACCTATTGGGACTTTCTGTTCGGTTACGGTCTTATCCTGGCTATCGGTCTTCTAGTCCAGGCCATTTTGTTTTGGCAACTGGCGGGGTTTGTCAAGACGAATCCCATTTTGATTAGGCCAATCCTCGCTTTGTTCTTTTTTAATTGCATCGGCACAGCGATCCTCTCTTGGAAATATTTCTTTATCGGGCCGGCCTTAACCCAATTGATCGTCGCCGCATGCCTGGGCTTGGCATTCGCTACCGCTGCGGCTTCGCGGTAGCCCGCGCTGTGATTTCGTCACTAACTTGTAGCGGGTCGGCGTCAAAACAAGTGCGCCAAACTCCCTTGCGACACATTACACCTTATGGTGTAATGTCCAAATGGATCAACTGACAGGTATCCTAACGGCCATTTCGCACCCATCCAGACGAGCAATCATTGGGCAGCTCGCAGGCGGGCCCGCGCGGTTTACGGATATTGCAAAACCATTCAACACCGCTCTGAATTCGGTGACCAAGCACTTAAAGCTCCTTGAGCGAGCTGGACTGATAGAGCGCAAGAAGCAAGGGCGCGAAGTGTTTATCTCATTCCGAGGGAAACCACTGCGTCAGGTAGCAGGATGGGTGCATGAGTATGAGCGGTTCTGGAACGAACGCCTCGATCAGTTTGAGCATTATTTCAAGGACAAAAAGAAGAAGGAGAAGAGGTAATGAAGAACTCTAAGAAGACCCTTGAATTTAAGTTTGAACGAACAATCCCTGCTCCTCCCGGTGAGGTGTTCGATGCATGGCTGAATCCAAAGATCCCCGGCAATCCCTGGAACATGGCTGAGAAGCTTCTCCTGAATCCGAAAGTAGACGGGTTCTTTTACTGGCTCATCAAGGGCAATTCGCATTACGGGCGATTCACCGAGATGGAGCGGCCGAGCCGAATTCAGCATACCTGGATGTCACGCAGCACCCTGGGCGAAGAGTCGACAGTGACGGTGACCTTCAAGAAACAAGGTGAAGACACCCTGATGACCCTGGTGCATTCCGGCCTTCCCGATACTGACGGTGGAAGAGGGCACGAGAAAGGTTGGAACTACTTTTTGGATATGTTCCCTCAGCAATTTGGGGATGCCTCACGTAGAGAAAGTAAAGGAGAACTATGATGCACATCTTGACTATGGTATTTCTCGCTGGGGCGGCGTTCGTGCCCTCCGGGATCGCTCAAGAGAACTCAAATCCGGCTGTGGTCCATGAAGAGCCTGCACGGGCAGTCCGCGTAGAGGCCACGGTGGACGCCCCTGTTTCCAAGGTATGGCGGCTCTGGACCACTTCGCAGGGTGCCGAGGAATTCTTCGCGCAGCAGGCGAATATCCAGCTCGCAATCGGCGGACCCTACGAGATCCAATTTGACCCTAAGGATGAAACTTCGGGAACCAAAGGTCTCAAGATTCTGAGTTACGCGCCCGAGGAGATGATTTCATTCCAATGGAATGCACCGACAGAATATCCGGAAGTTCGGAACGGCGGGACCTGGGTGGTTGTTCAAATACATCCTGAAGGGGCAGACCGGACGCGCGTGACAATCACACATCTGGGTTGGAAACAAGGCCCGCAGTGGGACCAGGCATATGCTCACTTCATCCAAGGGTGGGGCGGCCTGATGAAACGGCTGGAAAGGCGTTGCACCGAAGGGCCGATCGACTGGAACAAAGAACGAATGATGTATCAGGACGCGAAGGAGAGAAAGCGATGACTTCAGTTCGCGCTCGACCGCGAACCAGCGAAAGGAGGCGTCGTGAAAGAAAGTAACGGCAAAACGAAGGAAGCTCGTGGATACGCGCCCATCAATGGTCTGAAGATGTATTACGAAATTGAGGGAACCGGCGATCCGCTGGTTTGCATCCCTCCTGCCTTCGGATACGCCGGACTCAAACGGTATCCTGCGCTAGTTCAAAGCCACGCGGTCATTACGGTCGATCTCCAAGGGCATGGCCGCACGGCGGATATCCCGCAACGTCCGCTTTTGATCGAGCGATATGCCGAAGACGTGGCCAGCTTGCTGAAGTATCTCGGAATCGCAAAGGCCGACTTCTTTGGCGAAAGTTATGGCGGCAATGCAGTCGTCATGATCGCAGCTCGTTATCCCGAGCTTGTCGGCCGAGTAGCGACCTATGCAGCGACGTTCGGACCTCCTCAGGTTGCTTTAAACCCCAAGACAACGCATTTTGCCGAACTGCCGACCGCAGAGTCCAGCTACATCCAATTTCAAAGAGAGAGCTCCAAAAAAGTGGCTCCCGATCCAGAGTACTGGCCCAGGATTTTCGACAAGCTTGGAAACATTCATTGGCAAGGATTCTTGAAGGAGGAGCTGGCATCAATCCAAGCGCCGGTTCTCATCGCTCTCGGTGATTTCGATTTTGTGCGTCTTGAGCACGCGGTGGCGACCGTCAATCTGATGCCCAACGCCGAACTAGCCGTGATCCCGGATGCCGGCCACTTCACGTTGTTTTCAGAACCGGAGAGGGTGATCCCGATAATCAAGCACTTCCTGGAAAAGCCTGAGAAGCAACTCCTCTTGGCAACCGCCAACGTTGGCTATCACCCTGGTGAAACCAGATAGCGCCTTACTCAGGAGAAGCTGCAAAAAGGGGAAGAAGTGATGAAAACATCTGCAAATATGAAAGATTCACCGGCGATTGAAATTGCACTAGCCCACGCAGAGGCCTGGAGTCGTCATGATTGGGATACGACAAGAGCACTACTCGCTCCAAACGTACATGCTTTGGTAACAAGTACGCTGCCTAATGTCGGCACCGCTGAATTTACTGGCGTCGACAGATACATGGAGCTCAAGGTCAAGGCCGCGCAGCTAATCGAGCCCGGAAGCCTTCAAGTACTCTCGTCAATCGGAGATGAGCGCAACGCACTGACATTGATCACGTTCAAAATAGCCATGGGACCCGGTGGGACGATGGTGACTATGGCGAGAGCCTGTCTCTATTTGATAGATGACAACAAGAAGATCATGGACGAACGGGATCAGTTTTTTGTGCTTTCAAAATAGGCTGCAAAGGGTCATTGCAACTGATCTATGAAATTGCAGCGCGAGACAAGAAGCAATTATGGCAAAGGTAATGTTCGGAAATCATTCGTCGGTTCTCGTTCCCCGGCAGGATAGATTCGGCATTCGTAAATTGAGGAAAGGTTGGAACTACTTTTTGGGAATGTTCCACGAGCGATTTGGGACCGCCTCACGCGAAAAAACCTAAATATGTGCCCAGTGTGGTTGGCAGCGATCGTGGTCGCAGGCGCGACGTCGGGCGGTGGAATCTGGGCCCTCAAACGAATGATTCAAGAGGAGGCTGGTATGAAAACAAATTCGACAGAAGTTCAGCACAAGGTCGGAACGCGTGAAGAATGGCTCACAGCGCGGCTCAAGCTGCTCAAGGCGGAGAAGGAACACACGCGGCGCGGCGACGAGCTGGGCGTTGATGCGGCAGGAGTTGCCGTGGGTTCGGATCAACAAGGGGTATCGATTCGAGACCGACGAGGGGACAGCCTCGCTATCGGACCTCTTTCGCGGGCGTTCGCAGCTCCTGATCTACCACTTCATGTTCGGACCCGACTACGCCGCCGGCTGTCCATCTTGCTCGGGGATCGCCGATGGCTTCAATGGATTCCAAGTCCACCTGGCGAACCACGACGTGATGCTCTGGGCTGTGTCGCGCGCTCCGCTCGCCAAACTCCAAGGGTATAAGCGGCGGATGGGATGGACCTTCCCGTGGGCGTCGTCGTTCGGCGGCGACTTCAATTCCGACTTTAGCGTTGGCTTCAGTCCTGAGGAACAACAATGCGATGGAGGCATCGAATACAACTACCGACACGAGGACGCGTTGAAACCTGCCAAAGCCAGGTTTAAGGCTTCCGGTTCCGATGATCAGAATGTATGGGGGATTGGCGTCGATTGGCCTACGTTCTTGCGCGAGAGGCCGGGAGTGAGCGCCTTTATTCTCCAGGACGGCGTCGTCTACCACACGTATTCGACCTATGCGCGCGGACTGGACGGGCTCTGGGGCACGTGGCAATGGCTCGACCGCGCTCCCAAGGGGCGCAATGAGACGGGCCACTGGTGGCGGCGCCACGACGAGTACGACAAGCGGTGATCCAGTTAAAGACGAATCACGATAAGAGGAATTATGGCAAAGGTAATTGTTGGAAATCATTCGTCGGTTCTAGTTCCGCGGCAAGATCGAGACAGCTTCGTAAATTTCAAGGGTCATTGCTCGATGAGATGGGCCGTCTTTTGTTGAGCCTCAAAGACGTGCTGGAGAGAGGAAAAGGGCGCCCCTACCCCTATGCCCTAGAGGTCCATTACCGGTGAGCTTGTCGGAGGAGAAGTGAATCACCTCGCTGAGCCTACAGGTTGACGCTCCAACATGTTTCTTGAAAGGGAGAGTGACGACCGCAACGACTGGGACACCCGCAGGCTTTGTACATTTTGAACGGACGTTATCGGAAGCGACCATGTGCAACAGGCAACAACACTGGCAACAAATCTGTGCTTACCTTCAGAAGCACGTCTCGCCTTATGAATGGGAGTTTACCCTACCCGAAGGAAACGGCCATGAAACCTATTTTGCACATTGCGGCGGAAGCACCTATTTCGTCAAGATCGGCGCGTCGGCACCAAAGTACGAATTATTGGCGTCCGCGGGACTAACGCCGGAAGTTGTGTCTACGGGGCATTTGGAAGACGATGCGCCCATATTGGTTCAATCGTATATTGCAGGTAAGAAGCCATCACGGCAGGACTATCAGACCCATCTCGACAAAGTAGCGGGTATCATTCGTGCAATCCACCAGAATTCCAGGCTACGGCGTATCCTTCCGCCTGTATCCTTCGACAACTACCGAGAGGCCGCCTCGCAAGCGCTAATCCATCTTAGAGATCGTTGGGAACTCTACAAACCGCAAGTTCCCAATGAAACCGTCTTCGTTGAGGACAGTCTGGATCGCCTTGCCCAGATCATCCCTCAACTCGCAGGCAGCGGGCTTGTCGCTTCACATAACGACATATGCAACGCCAACTGGATCCTGACAGAGGATGACCGGTTCTATCTGGTTGACTTAGAAGCGATGTCTCTGGACGATCCGGCGTGTGATGTGGGCGCGCTCCTCTGGTGGTACTATCCGCCAGCGATGCGGCAGAGGTTTTTGGAAATCGCTGGATACGACATCGACCAGGATTTCCGGTTGAGAATGCAGGTGAACATGGCAATACACAGTTTGCGTATCTCGCTGCCAAGAGAGAACAGTTTCGATACTTTTATTCCGTCCGCGTTTGGTGCGTCATTGACCGATCTTAAGGCTGTACTCGCTGGCGAAGAAAATCCACAGGGTTATGATTGAAACAGGGGCGGAGTTTCATCGGGCAACCAGCACTATACCCTCTCGTGGAGGTCGCAGTGTCGCGAGAGCAAATGTCGGTTGCTCGGAAAGGGCGAACACATGCCAATAAATACGCAAACCATCGGATACCGAGATGGCGATACAGAACTGACCGGCTTGTTAGCTTGGGACGATTCGCGGGACCACCAGCGCCCGGGCATTCTAGTCGTCCATGGGGGCGCTGGCCTCGACGACCATGCTAAGGGTCGAGCGAGGCGGCTGGCGGAGCTCGGCTTCGTCGTGTTTGCGTGCGACATGTACGGCAATGGCGTCGCTGGCAATCGTGAACGCGTGATGGCCCGAATTATGGAACTGCGCAGTGACCTCAGCACACTGTGCCAGCGGGCGCGCGCGGGGATAGAAGTGTTGGCATCGCAGCCACTAGTCGATGGGCGCATGGCAGCGGTGGGCTATTGCTTCGGCGGAATGACCGTACTCGAACTTGCAAGGAGCGGCACGGAGCTCGCCGGAGTAATTAGCGTCCACGGGAGCCTCGACACGTCCCGACCAGCTAAGCCGGAGTTGGTTAAAGCAAGGATACTCGTCTGCCACGGTGCCTTGGACCCTCATGTCCCAATGACGCAGGTGAGCGCTTTTGTTGAAGAAATGAACCGCGCTGGTGCCGACTGGCAGCTCATTGTTTACGGTGGTGCAATGCATGGTTTTACGCACGAGGCCGGACCCCACCTCCCAGGCGTCGCATACCACGCCCAGTCTGACGCCCGCTCTGCGGCTGCGATGCAGGGTTTCTTTGTTGAACTCTTTGACTGAGACCTGAACGCCGGTCAAGAGACTGGGACTAAGTACAGATAAATCGCGTTACTGGACATGAAGGTCAGCGACGTCCCGATCCTGATCCGACAGCCTCTGTTGCTCCTGCCAATAATCAATAACTTAAGTGGAATCAATGCGGACTAGGGGTTCAAATCCGCCCCCGCAACCAAAAAAGTCTCTTCTTTCAGCAACTTCTGAGCACCCCGCAACCATCCGAATTGACAACTTTATTGAGCTCGATCCGCTGCATCGTTTGACAGTTTGGCCGGATCAAAGACGTGGCCCTGCTTAACAGATAATGTGATCTGTTCGACTGCGGCGAAGTCTTCGATCGGGTTCGCGCCAAGCACGAGGAAACTCGCTTCGTAGCCTTCCTTCAGCAAGCCAATCTTTCGGCGAGGGAAAATCGTTTCAGCCGTGAATGTACTCCAGATGTTGAGCAACGTCGCATTGTCCATGACATGAAGAGAGTTGATGTAGAGGGCTTCAGGCAATGTGTCCGAACGATAAGCGTCGCTCCCGAGCGCAAGATGGACGTGGTGCTGCAGAAGCAGCCTGAGATTCTTCGCGTTTAGCTGGTCTTGTTCAGTACGTTGGTTCGCTTCTAGCTGCAAGGCACCGACTGAGAGTGTCGTGACGACGAAAGTCTGTTGTTTCGCCGCTAGACGCGCATCCGCCTCCGAGATCTCGAACTCTGTTATCGCGTGCTTCTCCACGTCGCTTCCATAGCGGAATCCCGGCATGTGATTGATCTCGTCCACGCCTGCCATCAGCGCGTTATGGAAATCGGCAGCATCTTCGATGTGGGTTGAGACGCGCAGGCCGGCGGCATGAGCCTTCTGGACGATGGCCTTCAGGAGGTTGGGGTCCAATCCTTTCCAAGCGTAAAACTGTGTATCGTCACGCCGTCGCGAGTACTGGTCCGAATACAGCAGGTAAGTCTTGACGAAGTCTGGGTGCGTACCGAGGAGGATCGGCCACTTCTTTTCCAGATCCGATTCATTGTCGACCGTGTAATAGAACCCTCCTTCGGCATCTGCTGTCGTCCATTTACCAGTCCGGATGACCCTCTCGGGAATTTCCATCGGATGTCCTCCCGATCCGGTCAGTGAACCATTCGCAAAAGCCAAGTCAATGGTGTCGGGCAGGTTGAGCATGGGTCTCAGTACATCGCGATCGCGGGCAAGATTGTTCGGGTTCTTCACATAGAAAATGCCATGCCGCAGATATGTGGCGACGAGCGCTTTGACTTTGTTGAGAGTTTCAACGTTGTGGTTGTGAGCTTCGCCAAATGGCGGAATAACGAATCCCTGGTGCAGATCCACGGTGCGATCGACGTGTGCCGGGCGACGGAAAGTCAGACGATTGCCCACGGCATAGCCCGTCTTGTTTTCGAAGGAACGCCCGTTGAACCAATGGCCACCCACGAAAGCGACCGTAGGAACTGTCTGCGCAAGGGCGTCGGGGATCAAAATCGAGCAGGCAAGACTGATCGTCAGAGCCAGGATGCCGTAACCAAACGGTGCGGGCCCTTTCCTTTTCTCCATTTCCGGTAGCCCTCCTTCGTTCAAGACGATTGCTCACGAAAAAAGGTAGCAGCTCATCTGGCGGGCCGCCCCCCGGATTGTTGGCTACACGGAAAGTCGTGGCGATCACTGCCGCTTAACGCTGAATTGCCAGGTTGTCCAAGGGGCGGCTTGTTCTCAACGGTTGCGATCAGCGATGCGCTCATTGAGCTCGCATCAAGCTGGCGGCCATGGATTGGTCCGCATTACGCGGCGGAATGGATCAGTTCGCTGCGGAACGGTATGCTCAAAAGTTGTGTATTCGGTACGTATCGGTCCCCAGCAACCATCCGAATTGGACCGTTCTCGATCCTCTTGGAGAAGGCGTTCGGCGAGGGAAGCGGCAAAAACACGGACCGTCAACATGGGTCGTAATCGGAAATCTGCTTCTAAGAGCCGATACGGGAAAAGGCGCGACGGCGACGAAAAGTCTCTCCTGTTTCTCTCGTATTAGCTCACCACTCAACCACGGCCCGCACGAACACTGGGCCTGAAAGAGGCATTTTACGCGCCTCCACGAGTGTAAGTTATTGATAATAGGGGAAGATTTGCAAATTACGAATCGGCTGCTCAACCAACTGAGCTACGTCGGCCTGCCAGTGAAAATCGTAGCAGAGGATTCGTTGCGGGCCATCGCGGCGCTAGACCAACGATCTTCCCGTCTTCGGTCCGCGAGCAAACTAGTCAAGATCGGAGGCACGAATCTCTTGCCAAGCGCCGTGGCGAATGTGAAGCAATTCCACCCATTTCTGTTTCTCAACAACGCGAAAGATCACGCGATAGATGTGGGGTTGTGGCCGTACAGCAGGTGACGGAGTTCACCGTTTTCGGGCGTGACGGAGCATCGATTCGGGTGCTCCTCGAGGCTGAGAATAGACTCTCGGAGGCCTTGATACCAACGCAACGCCGCATCGACGTGTTCGGCACCGATTTTTTCGTACAGACTGGCGAGATTGCGTTCCGCGCGTGGAAAAATCCTAACGACGTATGCCATGCTTGGCTTCAAACTCTTTGAAAAACTCTCTCACGGGTCGTGATCTTCCGTGTTTCACGTCTTCCAGGCCCTGGCGATGCCTTCCGCGGCAGACGCTTGAGCGGCAATGTCGAGCAGGCGTTGATAGGCCTCGGCATCCTGCACAATCGCTGCGGCTTTACCCTTCACAGACAGTACAACCGGGTGTTTGCTCTTCTTGAGCTGCTTCATGAAATTGCCAGAGCGGCGGCGGAAGGTCGCTAGCGATTGGATGTCTTTCGTAATGTCCAGCATGGGCCTACTCCTAAGCACCTTTTTTGGTGCCCTATGCCAACACGACCGTACCTCCAATCCTCCTTTGCACCATTTCCGCTGCATATGAATCAACCGGGTTCTCCACAGAAAACCGGGGTTTTCCCACTTGCCATTACGCCCGAAGATTCCTGATAATTAAGTCAGCAATACCCGGAGGACCCTAGTACATACGGTGAGCGCTTACACGCGAACGGATTTGTTGAGAATTTTGCGCATCACGCCACGGCAATTGTCGTCGTGGGAGCGTGCTGGTCTGGTTGCGTCCGCCGAGCAATATTCGTTTGCTGACCTACTGCAAATCAAGAAAATCAGCGAGCTTTGCGCCAAGCGTGTACGCCCGGCCACCATTCGCCAATCGCTCGAGGCCATGCAGAAGCAGGTTTCCGGCATGTCGAACCCGCTGCTAGAAGCCACTGCGTTTTCTTCGGGATCGCGAGTCGCGTTCCGCCACAAGGGCAAGGTGGTTGAGCCGGTCTCCGGCCAGTTTGTAATGGACTTTGCGGCTGAAGCGGACGGCATGCAGCCCCCGGCGTCCATGCGGATTGAGGGCAATCTGGCAGCGTCGCCCAAGCGGCAAGCCATCGAGCGCATGAAGGAACAGCAAGTGGACGCCGCGATTTCCGACCTGTTCTCGCACGGCATCGCTCTCGAGGAAGACCCGGCCCGGCAGGCGGAAGCGATTCAGGCCTACGAGCGGGTGCTCGATCTTGAGCCGGATCACGCTCCTGCGCACATCAATCTGGGTACCCTGTTCTACAATCGGCAGGAATATACCGAGTCCGAATTCCATTATCGCCGCGCCGTCGAGATTGATCCGCGGTATGCGTTGGCATACTTCGACTTGGGCAATGTGCTCGATGAAACCGGGCGCGTGCAGGAAGCCATCGAAGCTTACCGTAACGCTCTGCATCTGGCCCCCACTTATGCCGACGCCAACTACAACCTCGCGCTGGCCTACGAGAAAGTTGGCGAGCCACGTCGAGCCCTGGCGCATTGGAAAGCTTACGTCAAGCTTGACCGGACCGGCCCGTGGTCGACGCATGCCCGGCACCAAATCCGCAAGATTCTCGCCGCGGATACGCTCAAGCTGGTCTACCGCAAGCGCGGATAAGGCCTTTCCGGAATCCTCCCCTATTTTCCGGTGCTAAACTGAGAGGCTCGTCACTTTAATTTAGGTGCTTCTATGCCCGAATCCCTGCTTCATCATCCCTCAGCTCCCGTCACCACACTTTCCGAAGACGAAACGCTCTTTCGTGATACCGTGCGCCAATTCGCCGAAGATAAGATTCGTCCACACGTGAAGGAGATGGACGAGAAGGGCGTTTTCGAGCGCAGCCTACTCGACGAGTCGTTCCAACTGGGCCTGATGGGTATTGAAATCCCGGAGTCTTACGGCGGCAGCGGGGGCACATTTTTTGAGGCCATTCTTGCGGTCGAAGAATTCTCGCGTGTCGATGCCTCGGCTGGCGTGATCGTCGACGTGCAGAACACGCTGGTGAACAACGCGCTCATCCGCTGGGGCAACGAGGCGCAGAAAAAGCATTACCTCCCGAAGATGGCTTCCAGCACCGTGGGTGCCTATGCCCTGAGCGAGGCGGCATCCGGCTCGGATGCCTTCGCGCTCCAAACTCGCGCGGAACTCAAAGGCAGCGAGTACGTGCTCAACGGACGCAAGCTTTGGATTACGAACGCGAAGGAGGCGGGCCTCTTCATTCTCTTTGCCACGCTAGACCCAGCTAAGGGCTACAAAGGCATCACCGCTTTCCTGGTGGAAAACAACTTTCCCGGCTTTATGGTGGGCAAGAAGGAAGACAAGCTCGGCATTCGCGCTTCCTCCACCTGTGAACTGATTCTGGAAGACTGCCGCGTTCCCAAAGACAACGTCCTCGGCGAGCCCGGCAAGGGCTACAAGATCGCCATCGAGACTCTGAACGAAGGCCGCATCGGCATTGGCGCCCAGATGATCGGCGTCGCGCGCGGCGCCTGGGAATATGCCGTTAAGTACGCGAAGGAACGCAAGCAGTTCGGTAAGTCCATCTCCGAGTTCCAGGCCATTCAGTTCCAACTCGCGCAGATGGCCACCGAGATCGAAGCTGCCCGCCTGCTCGTCTACAACACCGCGCGCATGAAAGATGCCGGCATGAATTTCCTGAAAGAAGCGGCGATGACCAAGCTCTACACCTCGCAGGTGGCCGAACGCGTCACCTCGCTGGCGGTGGAGATCTACGGCGGAGCCGGCTTCACCAAAGACTATCCGGTGGAGAAATACTTCCGCGACGCCAAGATCGGCAAGATTTACGAGGGCACTTCCCACATGCAACTGGGGACGATTGCTAAGATTATTTTGGGGTCGTAAATGCACTGAAGCAGATGGGCCCGCCAGCTCTGTGTTCTATCCCTTAAGTGCGAAGTTTTGCGCCCTTCGGAGCTTGCCAAATCAGGGTCCGTTTCCCAATATGTGCAGCTTCTTGCACGCTGGAGCCTGCAACAAGTCGCGTGATTTACCCGTAACCTCCATCCCTCCAGCCGTTTACGTGAATTCGCCCCGGTGGTAAGCGATCTGCACCGTATGTCTGCGAAGCTCCCGCGAAAGTGGGGTCTGAGGAGGCAAGTGATGCACGTTGAGCTGGTCGTCCCGCCAACCACGAAGCCCAACTCGAAGCCGAATTCGAAGATGTTTCCGGTGCTCGTGTTTCTGCTCATGGCGTGCTACGGCATCATGACGCTGGTGGTGGTCGAACAGGGCCACGTCATCCAGTCGCAACGCAACTTGATTCAACAGCTCGTCCAAGACAGCAACCAACTGGCAGCGCTGAGAGGCCAGGCAGCCGCCCAGCAAGCCATTGAAAAGAAGCAGGCGAAGGCAAACGCCAAGGGCAAAACTGGCGCCTCCACTGTGGCTCCGATGCAGGCTCCGATGCAGAAGGAGCAGGCGCAAAAACTGCTCAGCCGGAAATCCAGGATAGAGAAACAACCGTTGCAAGCGGACGACAAAGTCGACCGGCGCCGCTACCCGGCGCAGATTTAAGGAAGTTACTCTTCGGGAAACATTGCCGTGCAAATCAGGACTTGACCCAGACAAGTAAAGATCAAGCCAAAACCAACAAAACTATTTCCCAGGTGGTCAGCGAATGAAGACTCTAATCTTAGCCGCTCTGTTTTCTCTGCCGGTTGCCCCAATAGCTCCTCCGCAACCCGCTGCCGTTCGCGAACATCGCGCGCAAAAGCCTGCCCAACATGGCCGCTGGTACATGGCCGAAACTGGGCACGCCGTTTTCTGCGTTGGCCCTGTCGTTACCGTGCCCGACCATGATGGAAACCTGCTCCACGTCGCTACCGTTTGCGCTGGCGCGGATCCCGTAGTAGCGTTACACGACTAATGGAGTTCCAGAACGCGGTGCTCAGCGCGCGCCCTTGTAGAAGTAGTCTCCCAGCCCGATCGTAAACATCAGACATCCGTACAGTGCATGCTCCAGCGAAGACGTGAATAACGAACCCGTCTGCTGGTAGCGCCATGCAAACAGCAGTCCCCCGACTAGCGTGAAGGACACCGCGATCGGATTGCGGAAGATGATGTGCATGAAAGCGAACGCGACAGCGCTCGGCAGAACCATCCCCAGCCTGCCCTGAAATAGTTCGCGATAGCGGTGAAAGAAAAACGCTCGGTAGACAATGCCCTGGGGATATACCGAGAGCGCGGGATATAGCAACATCACCAGACCCCAAAACCAAGGCGCTCGCCGCACGAAGCTGAACAGCATTTGCGGCCGCAGAAGGTATACGCCCAGCCCCATCCCAAGCGCAGTCACGAGGAAGACGAGAAGAATCTGGCCAGCCCGAGGCGGGAATGCCGCGGGATTCCACAGCAGCCGCCGGTCAAACGACGCGTCGCTCCACAAACGGAACAAACAATAGGCGGCGATCAGCCATAAAGCGGGAATCGGAGGGAAAGGGAAGGGCTTAAAGCGAAACGCCAGCGGCAGGGCAAGGAACAGGATGAGAAATTCGACGAGCAGCGCCAGGCGTCCCGGAACCGGAGATTGTGCAGAGGTGGCGGTCATTTGTGCCATGGTCACCACTTACAATGATCTCACTTCCCGGTCTCGCCGCTACTTGCTCGTTAGCACTATTGGTCGTTGTTTACCGAATCAACCCTCGCTGAATCAGTATCGGAAATAGACAGCCGAGTGGGCCGGTTTCTTTGGAAAGCCCGGCGGACAGGTTGATAGCACAGGTAGACGAACAGCGCGTAAAAGAAACTATTGCCCACCAGAACCCCGCACAAGTCGAAGAAACTGTTCGCAGGCGTGAGCTGGAAGTTGCGGTCGATCAGCGAAAGCGGGAAGGAAAGAAAGTCGATGTGTTGCCGCCACTCCTCCGGGGAACCGCCGAGGAGGATTCGCACGATGCCAAATCCCACGAATTGGAACACAAGCCCACCGATGGCGGCAGACACCCACAGGCCTAGAAAGAGGAATTGAGGCCGATTGCGGCCCTGTTGCAACCACGGCGGAATCACCGCTTGGAAGAAAAACCAAAACACGATCGTTATCAGAATGACACCCAAGAGCCAGCCGCCGCTGGAAGCCGGTTGGTGAGTGGCGGCGCCGAGGATACTGCCCGACGCCAAAGCCAGCAGTCCGACGCAGCGCCGATACGATCGCGCAATCCCTAACTCCACGTGACAGGAGGGACACGCGAAGTCTCGTACCTGCCCGGGATAGATACGCCCCTGGCATTGCGGGCAGATCAGTGGACGGAGCGAAGGCAATGGCTTCCAATTCTCACAGCGCGCCTGATCTCTGGTAGGGACGGCAGGGATCGAACCTGCAACCGCCGGATTAGAAATCCGATGCTCTATCCAATTGAGCTACGCCCCCACTGTA
>Ga0137409_10000942_pt1 | contig 31734 bp, 32 predicted proteins | sample CZODoug1_16funga_FD_122059 | JGI IMG/M metagenome (GOLD analysis project Ga0137409, IMG submission 122059) | Vadose zone soil fungal communities from Angelo Coast Range Reserve, California, USA - CZODoug1_16fungal (Hybrid Assembly) | ecosystem: Environmental > Terrestrial > Soil > Vadose zone... | reverse complement strand
TGCAGTGGCTTGACCGACGGTTCGAAACCGGGGATCACTTCCCGCGGGAAGATCTGGCCCACGAGCTTCTCGATGTCTCCCATGAGGAGCCACTCGTCGGGCGAGAGCAGCGTGAGCGCGAGCCCCTGCGCGCCGGCCCGCGCCGTGCGGCCCACGCGGTGCACGTAGACCTCCGCTTCGTGCGGCACATCGAAGTTGACCACCATCCGGATACCGTCCACGTCGATGCCTCGCGCCGCGATGTCGGTCGCGACCAGCACATCCGCCTCGCCCGAACGGAACGCGTCCAGCGTGCGGGTGCGGTGGCTCTGGGCCTTGTCGCCGTGGATGGCGTGCGCGGGAATCCCCTCACGCCGCAGGAACGTCACCAGCTTGTCCGCGCCGTACTTGGTGCGCGTGAACACCAGCGTCTGGCCCGCCGGCTTGGCCTGCAGGATGCGCGCGAGCACGCCGCGCTTCTGGAGCTTGTCGGTCGCGACGATTACGTGCTCGATTCCTTCCGCGGGCTTCGCCCGCCGCCCGATCTCGACCGAGGCGTGGCCGTCCAGCGCCGTGCGGGCGAGCGCGTCCACCTCGAGCGACACCGTCGCCGAGAAGAGCATCGTCTGCCGCTTGGAAGGGAGGGCCCGCAGGATGCGCCGCACGTCCGGCGCGAATCCCATGTCCAGCATGCGGTCGGCCTCGTCGAGCACCAGCACCTCGAGCCGCGAGAAATCCACGTGGCCCCGCTCCATGTGGTCGAGCAGGCGGCCCGGGGTCGCGACCACGATGTCGGTCCCGCGCGCCAGCGCACGGGTCTGCGGCTCCATCCCGACCCCGCCGTAAATGGCCGCGGCGCTGACGTCCAAATGGCGCCCGTACGCCCGCGCGCTCTGCAGCACCTGCTCGGCCAGCTCGCGCGTGGGTACCAGCACCAGGGCGCGCAGCACGTGCTTCACGCCGTTCTGCGACAGGCGTTGCAGGATCGGCAGCATGAACGCCGCCGTCTTGCCGGTGCCGGTCTGGGCGGACCCGATGAGATCGCGGCCGGCCAGCGCGAGCGGAATCGCTTCCTGTTGAATGGGGGTGGGGTGCTCGTAGCCTTCATCGGCCACCGCACGCACCAGCTCGGGGGCAAGCCCGAGAGAGGTAAATGGCATTACTGATTGCTTCCTTTCGCAATACACACACACGCACGCTGCCGGTGACTGATGCCACCGCGCTGCAGCGTCACTCTCGTTATGAACCTGGGGAATGAGACCGGGCGTGTGTACAGCGCCGGAACCCGCTCCTGAGCGGGACCGTCCTTCGGAAGGATGCCAGCTCTTGGTTCGGAGGGAAGGCTAACGACGTCACGCAGATACGTCAAGTAGAGACGTATCACAGAGTCGTAGCACGAAGACGCCTCCGCGTGACGTCCTCGTGCTACGTCTTCGTGCTACGCCTTTACTTGACGCCTTTTGGTTGTTGATCCCACCACCACATCGGCGGCAGGGCTTTTTGCCGCGGCCACACCTCGTTCAGCGTCTCGCCCTCGTACAGCCGTCCGTTCTTCATCACGTAGCGGATCTTCTCCGTGTTGTGGATGTCCTCGAGCGGATTGGCGTCGAGCACGACCAGGTCCGCCAGCTTACCGGGCTCGAGCGAGCCCAGGTCCTTGTCCATCCCGATGCCGTAGGCACCGTCGGTCGTGGCGACCCCAAGCACCTCACGTGGCGTCATGCCGCCGGCGGCCATCGCCCACAACTCCCAGTGACAGCCCAGTCCGTCCAATTGTCCGTGACACCCCATCCCGACGTTGCCGCCGGCGCGGAGCACGGCTGCCGCGGACGCCGCGATGCGCGGGAACACGTACTGATTCTCACGGAACCAAGGGCGCCGCTCGGCCCGTTGGTCGATCTCCTCGTGCGGGAGGAAGCGCCGCATCTTCGCGTTGTCGTGGATATCGTAGCGTTCATAAAAATAGTTCTCGCTGAACGGCCCGCCGTACGATACCAGCAGGGTGGGCGTGTACGTGATTCCCGACTTCGCCGCGAGCTGCACGGCGTCGGTGTAGAGCGGCATGATCGGGAAGCTGTGCTCCGATCCGGGGTAGCCGTCGAGCTGGACGGTCTGGTTCATCTTGAAGTCCAGCCCGCCTTCGATGGTGGGCATCAGGCCGAGCTCCTGCGCCGCCATGATCACCCACTGGCGCTGCTTCCGGTTCCCCGCCATGTACTGCTTGATCGTGTTCGTGTGGTAGAACTCACTGTAGCGTTTCAGCGTGTTGCGGACGTCGTCCAGGCTGGTCCAGTTCTCTTCGAGGAACGCGCCGAAGACGCCCGGGCCGGTGTGATAGATCCGGGGACCGATCAGATCGCCCGTCTCGACCTGGTCGGCGTAGGTGAGCACGTCGGTGGTGGAGGTCTGCGGATCGCGCGTCGTGGTGACGCCCCACGCCAGGTTCGCGAGATACTTCCACACCGCGGTCTCGTGAATGCCCCACGTGGGCCACGGATGCGCGTGGATGTCGATCAGTCCGGGGATGATCGTCTTGCCCACCACGTCGATGACGCGGGCCCCACCAGGTGCCGTGCACGTCGCGGCGACGCACGCGATGCGGTTGTCGGTCACGACCAGGTCGCCCTTCTCGATCAGCTCGTCGCCCTTCATCGAGACGATGCGAGCGCCGCGCAGCACGACCGACCCCCGCGGCACGTCGCGCGGCACCCGCACCGTCACGTCGACGCGCTCGGCCTCGTACGCCGGCAGTTTGGCGAGCGAGTCGACGCGGGCCTTGGCCACGGAATCGGGCTTTTCCTTGGTCGCACGCTTGAGCGAGTCGGCGCGGATCGAGTCGGTGTGCGCCTTGGCCTTGGCGAGCGAGTCGCCCAGGGCGGGGCTGTAGCGGAAGAAGCTGCGTCCCACGGACCAGTGCACGGTCTTCCCGTCGGGCGCCCAGCCGATGAAGTCACCGCCGACGCGGGTGAGCCGATGTACGGGAAACGAAGCGGCCGCCGTGTCCGCCACGTTGATCGCCGGCGGTGTGGCACCCACCAGCGGCAGCGTGACCAGGTACACGTAATTGCTCGAAGTCGCGAGCACCCGGCCCGAGTCCGGAGCGATCAGGATCTCGTCCGCGGGGAACGGCTCGGGGTTGGGCGCAAAGTTGGGCGTGAAGCCCGTGACCTTGATGTGCACGCGCCGGTCGGTGCCGTCGTAACGCATCGAGACCAGGCCTTCATTGGCCTCGTAGATGTAGACGCGGTTCGGGTCGCGGCTGAAGTGGGGACGGCCGCCGCCCGAAATCGGCGTGATGCGGGTGGGCGCGCCGCCCGCGGCGGGCAGCCAGTCGAGCTCGTAGCCCGGCCCCGAGTGCTCCGCCACTCGGGGGCCGCGCGGCCCCTTGATCGCCACGATGCGCTGCCCGTCCGGCGACCACACAGGGTGATCATAGAAGGCGGGCTCGAGCGTGAGGCGCTGTCCTTTGCCGCGGCCGTCCGCGCGGATCTTCTGGACATAACCCCCCTGATCCGACCACGTGACGTAGGCGATCCACTGCCCGTCGGGCGACCACGCCGGCACCTGCTCGTGTGCGCTGTCGGTGGTGAGACGGCGAGGCGTGCCCCGCGGCAGGTCCATCACGTACAGCTTGTCGAGGGCGCTGAACGCCAGGCGCCGTCCGTCGGGCGCGGGACTCGCGTCCCGGATCTGTTTCACGAGGACGTCGCCCGTATCCACCCGCGTGTCGAACCGGACCAGGGGGCCCAGGTCCTGATGCACCTTCGCCGTGAACGGGATGGCCGTCGCCTGACCGGATGGCACCTCGACGCGCCAGATCTTGCCGCCGTACGACACGACGAGGGCCTTCGAATCGGGGGTGAAGGACGATCCCGGCATGAGGTCGCGCGTGAAGCGCGACTCCTGGTCGTCGCGTTGCACCGGGTAGACCAGCCACTGCTCGTCGCCCGACGAGAGGTTGCGCAGCCGCAGGCCCGTTTCCGCGTCGTAGCGCGTCGCATAGACGAGCCACTTGCCGTCGGGTGAGAGCACGGGACGCATCGCGCTGCCGTACAGATCGGTCTGGTTGAACACCTTGCCGGTCTGGCGGTCGTAGATCGCGAGCTCCCACTCCGGCAGATCCAGGTTGTACCCGAATCCGCCCCGATGGCGGGCGTACCACATATACCGCCCGTCGGGCCCGAACGCCCCGCCCAATGCGTTGTTGAGAGGACCCCGCCCCGGCGGGCCAGGCGCCGGCCCCTTGTCGTCCTTCGTCAGGCTCACACCGCTGCCGCCGTCCTTGTGGTACAACCAGATCTCGTACGTACTGCCGATCGGCATCGACGTCTTGGACGCGACGACGTACTGCCCGTCGGGCGTCCAATCGGGCGACGCGTAGAGATTCCGGTCGCCCTTGGTCAGGGCGCGCGGGTGCGAGCCGTCGGCATCGCACAACCACACGTTCTCGGAGCCCGAGCGATCGGAGAGGAACACGATGGTCTTGCCGTCGGGGGAATAGCGCGGCTGCGAGTCGAACGCGGGTCCCGAACTGATCCGCTTCGCTTCCCCCCCCGCGAGCGGGAGCGTGTACAAGTCGCCCAGCAGCTCGAACACGATCGTCTGTCCGTCGGGCGACACATCGAGCGATATCCAGGTCCCTTCGGACGTGGTGAAGTCGACGGCGCGCGTCGGCTTCAAGGGCAGCGAGTCGGGACCTTGGGCGGAAAGGGGCAGCAACGGGAGAACGGCGGCGAGCAGCGTCGCGGTGAAAAGCCTTCGCATCACTGGACTCCGGGGTGGAAAGCGACGGCGTGCCGGGAACGGAGGCGTAAACCTGGAGGCCCTGAGCACACGCGTCAAGCAAGGGTGTTGACAAATCAGCCCCCCACGGCGATCATCCACCCCGAGCGATAACGATCCAGAGACTGTTTCATGAGGACCTGGGCTACCGCCCAGGTCGTTTCGTTTCTGGGGCCACTGAAGGAGATACCGCGTGGAAGTGACCGTAGGCGACGGCGACCGGTTGGAATACGTGTTGAAGAAGTTCCGCCGCCAGATCACCAAAGCCGGACTGTTTCAGGACATGAAGCGGAAACGCTTTTATGAGAGCCCTGGCGCTCTACGGCGACGGAAAGACAAGGCCGCGGCACGCCGCAAGGTGAAGTCCGCACGACGTCGCGAACAACATTAAGTCAGGAGTACAGCAAGATGGCACGCATCACCGGTATCGTGAAGTGGTTCAACGACGCGAAGGGCTTTGGTTTCATCACGCCCGAGAACGGCGAGAAGGACTGCTTCGTGCACCACACCGCGATCCAGGCACAGGGGTTCAAGTCGCTCGCCGAGGGTGAGCGGGTCGAGTTCGACGTCGTGCAGGGACAAAAGGGTCCGGCGGCGCAGAATGTCGTGAAGCTCTAAGCAAGCCGCACGACCGACAGCAAAACGAGCGGCGCCGTCCCGAGGGACGGCGCCGTTTGCATTATTTGAGCACGATCCGCATCGCGTGGGTATCCAGATCGATGTCCCACGTGGTGATGCGCGGCCGCAGGAACTCGTCACAGTCGCGCGGCGTGAGCGATGCGGCATCGGCATCGAGGAACTCGAGCAGCCGCATCCGAGCCTGGAGGTAGGTGCAGCCCTCCCGCACCGCCGCCATCCGCAGCCCCACCTCGTCTTCGAGCTTGCGGTTCACGAACCCTTGCGCCACGAGCAGCAACCGGCCCACGATCACCCGCTCGAGCTCGGCGCCCTCCGGCCGTGCGAACCGCCGCTGCAGCACGCGCTGACGCTCGGGTGCGCACAGCTCCAGCACCTGGCGGCACACCTCGGAGTCGGGCCGCCCGGCAGCCTCCGCCGCCGCGCGCTCCGCGCGAGCGCAGGTCGGCAGGTCGTTGCGGTGCAGCCGCAGGAACTTGGTCATGGGAGCGTACAGGTCGCTCCGGCCTGGAGCCGGGGGGCGGCGCCGGCCGGCCACCAGATCCGCCATATAGTCTTCCGTAACCTGAACCGCCTCAGCGAGCTCACGCGGCGTGCGCTTGAGCTCCCGCAGGCGACGCCGGAGCAGTTGACCCACCTTCACAGGATCCTTGAGCGGGAGAGCTGCAGGCATCTCGAGCGAACTCCTTTCGAACGGCACAAGAAAAGGCCCACGGGTGCACAAAGCGGCCTACAGCACACCGCGGGTCGAATGTCGCTAAATATAACTAGGACAGGGCGTTAATGGTACCCCGTCCCCTCCCAGAAAGCTCCAATTCAGCTTCGGCGGCCCGTTTCCGGGCCAGCGCCAGCGACCCGACCACGCTGATCAGCGCGAAACTGAACCACTGAATGGCATAGGAGAGGTGGGGACCGTCGGAGAGCTCGGGGCTGGGCCAGCGGATAAGACCGGGCGGCAGCGGACGGTAAGGGGCGGCAGAGGGCGGCAGCTGCTGGATGACGAAGGGCAATAGCCGGTAGGGAACCGAGTCGCGGAGCGCCGCCGGGTCTACGTCCCCTCGGGTTCGGGGGGCGAGCATACCGAGCCCGAGGACAACCGCGCTGTCCGCTTCCCGGTACGCCGTCTGGTCCAAGTGATACGCGTCCGGCGACGGCGCCCAGCCCCGATCCACCAGCACCGCCGAGCCGTCCGCGAGCCGGAGCGGCGTCACCAGGTCCACTCCGGGCACTCCTTCGAAGCTGCGGGCGCGCCACAGCCGTTCGTGCCCGTAGTCGTAGACCCCCCGCGCCTGTAAGCGACGGTCGCGGGCCGAGTCGCCTGAGACCGATCCGGTGACCTCGAGCGGCGGGCGCGCGCGGGCAGCGAGGAGCGTGGCGTTGCGCTCGCGCCGCTGGTGCAGGCGATCGAGCTGCCACACGCCGAGCCGGACACAGACGGCCGCGACGAGGAACGCGACGACCAAACCGACCCGATCGCGCCCGTCCAGTCTCATTGCCTGTCCCGCGCCAGGGCGAGCTTCCCGGCGCGGGTCAGCCGCCGAACCGCGGCCTCGCGCCGCAGGGCCGCCGATCGGTCGAGCTGGCGCTCCTGAAATACCAAACGCAGGGGCCGGCGCGTGCGGGTGTATGCGCTCGCGGTACCGGCGTTATGCCGCGCCAGGCGCTTCGGGAGGTCGTTGGTGATGCCCGTGTAAAGAGAGCCATCCCGACAGCGCAGCATGTATACCGTCCACACGCGCTATTCGAGCTTCGCCTCGAGCGTGATCTGCGGGATGCCGGCGAGGGCTTTCGACACCGGGCACCCGCGCTTGGCCTCCTCGGCGGCCTTTTGGAATCCGGGCTGGTCGAGGCCCGGTACCCGTCCGCGCACTTTCAACTCCATCTTGGTGATCTTGGGCGCCCCGTCCACCATTTCGAGGGTGCACGCGGCGCTGGTCTCCACCCGGGTGACCGGCTTCCCGGCCTTCTCGAGACCGGCCGATAGGGCCATGCTGAAGCAGGCGGCGTGCGCCGCGGCAATGAGCTCCTCGGGGTTCGTGCCCTTTTTCCCCTCGAACCGGGTTGCAAACGAGTACGGGCCGCTGAACGAGCTGCTGCCGGCCTTGAAGGTCCCGTTCCCATCTTTGAGTTTCCCCTCCCAGACCGCCATCGCTTGACTCGTGGGCATCGTGCCGACTCCGCTGAAGGTGAAAGTCGGAAATCTGGCGGAACCGCCGAGGGGACGCTACGCTTGGGGCTCGCGTCGCCCGCGACAGAGAGGAAACCCGAAGATGGCCACGCAGAAGAAGAAAAAGAAGGCCGCGCGTCCCGCCCGGAAACGCCCGGCGCCTCGGCCCGAACGCCAGCAGCCCGAGTCGCTGCGGCTCCGCTCCATGGCCGCGTCGTTCACCGTGAACGACCTGGACAAGAGCGTCGCCTGGTACCGCGATGTCCTGGGGTTCGTGGTGGGCGAGCACTGGGAAGAAGGGGGCAGCGTCCGCGGCATCCAGATGAAGGCCGGCGCCTGCGACATCATGCTGGGCCAGGACGACTTCGCGAAAGGGCGGGATCGCAAGAAGGGCGACGGCTTCCGCCTGTGGGTGGCGACGGTCCAAGACATCACGGCGGTGGCGGCCCGGATCAAGGCGAACGGCTGGGCACTCGACCGCGAGCCGTCCGAGACGCCGTGGGGTGATTGGGTGTTCGCCGTGACCGACCCGGACGGGTTCAAGATAACGGTCGTCCAGGAGTAACCGATGCTGCCATTCGCCGCCGTCCTCCTGGCGCTGCAAGGGCCGGTCGTGAGCGACACCTCCCCATTCCGAGCGCTCCCGCTGCCCGCTCCGAACCGGGTGCGCGGACCGTCGGGCGCCCCCGGTCCCGACTATTGGCAGCAGCGCGCGGACTATGTGATCCGCGCGACGCTCGACACGGCGGGCTCCCTCCTCCACGGCACCGGGCGGATCCACTACGAAAACCATTCTCCCGACACGCTGCGGTTCGTGTGGGTACAGATCGAGCAGAACATTTTCTCCAAGAACAGCGTGACCTACGCCCTGAACCAGCCGCCGCTGCACTTCGCCGGCGGCGCGGTGTTCGACTTCACCGGCAAGGGCTTCATCGGCGGGATCACGATCGAGCGATTTCGGTCCGCGGGCCGGGAGCTCGAGCGAACGGAGTATGGGACGATGATGCGGGTGGAGCTGCCGCGCCCGCTCGCCCCCAAGGGGACGATCGACTTCGACATCGCGTGGCACTTCCCGGTGCCGCCGTACGGCGGCGGCCGCATGGGACGGATCGGCACGCGCCTGTACGAGATGGGTCAGTGGTACCCGCGCATGGTGGTGTACGACGACGTACACGGTTGGAATCCCCTACCCTACATCGGCGCCGGAGAGTTTTACCTCGAGTACGGTGACTTCGATGTGACGCTCACACTGCCCGCGGGCTTCGTCGTGGCAGCCACGGGCACGGTGCAAAACCCGCTCGCCGTCTGGGCGCCGGCCACCCGGGCGCGCCTCGCCCGGGCGAGGAGATCGGCCGAGCGGGTACAGATCATCACAAACGACGAGGCCGTGACGAGCGGCGCGGCGCGGCGGCCCGGCACCAAGACCTGGCACTTCGCGGCCAGGGGCGTGCGCGATTTCGCTTGGGCCGCTTCCCCCGACTACCGCTGGGACGCGTCCGCCTGGAACGGCGTCCTGATCGAAACGTTCTACCGGCCGAGCGCCGCGCCGTGGGAAGAGGCGAATCGGATGGCGTGGTTCACCATCAAGCACTTCAGCGACACATGGGGGATGTACCCGTGGCCGCACGCGACCACGGTCGAAGGGCTCGTCGAGGGGATGGAGTATCCCATGCTGACGTTCGTGCCCGCCATCGAAAAGCGCGAGGATCAGTACTGGGTACTGACGCACGAATTCGGCCACGAGTGGTTTCCCATGATGGTCGGCTCGGACGAGCGCCGCTATCCCTGGATGGACGAGGGGTTCAACAGTTTCATCGATTACGGCTCGGCCGAGGGTTACTTCAAGGGCACGGCGTACGGCGATACGGTGCGGCGGGAGCTCCTCGCCGCATACGGGGTCTCGGCCGTCCCCGGGAACGAGCAGCCTCTGATCACGAACCCGGTCGAGTCGCGCGATCTGGCTTGGACCGCGTACCAGAAGCCCGCGCTGATGCTCACGGTGCTGCGGGACGCGGTCCTGGGAAAGGAGACGTTCGAGCGCGCGCTGCGCGAGTACGTGCGGCGCTGGACGTTCAAGCATCCGCAGCCCGCGGACTTCTTCCGGACCATCGAGAATGTGTCGGGACGAAACCTCGACTGGTTCTGGCGCGCCTGGGTGTACACCACGGCCCGCCTCGACCAGGCGGTCGATTCCGTCGGCACCGCGGGCGACACGACGTTCGTGTTCCTGTCGAATCGCGGACAGATGGTCTTGCCGGTGACGCTCGAGCTGCGCTACGCCGATGGGTCGAGCGAGCGCCGCGACCTCCCGATCGAGATGTGGAATCTGGGGAGCCGGTTCACGTCGCGGATCCGGACGGGCGCGAAAGCCATTGCCGGCGTCGTGGTGGACCCGCAGGCGATTTACCCCGACGTGGATCGCGCGAACAACCGGTGGCCGCGCTAGCCACCCGTCCCCGCCCCCTGCGCATTGCCCTCTTGACCTCGAGCCGCTTCTGGCGGGGCTCGAGCACGGTCTTCGCCGTCCTCGGGCGTGGGCTCGCCGCACGGGGACACACCACGACCGCTCTCGCGGCCTATGAGCCGGTCGCCGCTGGATTCCGGAGCCAACAGCTCGCTGTACAGACGCTTCCCGTCGGTCACACCAATCTCAAGGCCGCGCGAGCGTTGCGACGGACGCTCCACGATCTCGCCGCCGATATCGTGCTCGTGGACAGACCGCGTGACATTCGACACGCGGCGTTCGCGTCCCTGGGCGGGCCCCTCGCCGTGGTCTATTGCATCAGCACGCCGCGACCACCCCGAGACCTGCTCACGCGGCTGGCGTTCCGCCGGGTGCGGTTGACCGTGTTCCTGACCGAGCAGCTCGCGCGGCGAGCGCTCACCGAGGCGCCGTTCATGTGCCGGGCCGCCGTTCGGGTCATTCCGAACGGTGTGGACTGCGAGCTCTTCCGGCCCGACGCGGCAGCCGGGCGCGCGTTCCGGCGGCACCATCACCTGGACGACGGACCGTTGCTGGTCGCCGTGGGTGCGCTCGAGATCGAAAAGCGCTGGGACCTGCTGCTCGAGAGCCTCGCACTGCTCCCGCCGCCCGTGCCGCCGCTCGTGCTGTGCGGCTCCGGCGCGCTTGAGGCCGCCCTGCGGGCTCAGGCGCAGCAGCTTGGCGTGGACGCCCGGTTCGTGGGCGCGGTGGAGCCGGCTCAGCTCGTCGGGGCGTACAACGCTGCCACGTGCGTGGTCCACACCCGCCCCGACGAGGTATTTGCGCTCGCGTTGATCGAGGCGCTCGCCTGCGGACGCCCGGTCCTCGCCGCCGCAGGCGGCGGGACGCCGGAGCTGCTGGGCGAGGCCGGCGTGCTGGCCCCCGCCGAGGACCCGCGAGCGTTCGCACACCTGCTCGAGGGCCTGCTGAGGGACTCGTCCCGCCGTGCGGCCCTCGAGACGGCCGCACGGAAACGTGCGGTCGGGCACTTCTCCATCGATCGTATGATCGGGGAATTCGGGGAGGTGTTGGAAACGCTCGTCTAACGAGGCGACGTCCCGTGACGGGCCGGCCGCGGGCCACGTCCCGCGGCCGGGCTCCCCTCGTCAGTTGCCGTTGCTCGTTGCCGGCCGCTTTTCGTCGTCGATGGGATCGACCGCCGGCGGCTCTTGTCCGCCACCCGGACCCCACCCGGTCTTCCCGGGCCGGCTGACGGGGATCGTGATGCGGGCCTCTCCGACGTTATTGGCGTAGTTGCTCTCGAAGAAGTTGTGACACATCCCCTGTGCATCGACCGGGCGGTTGTGCGCCTGGTCGAACGCGGTACACACGAACGGTGGGTTCACGTGGATCCGGATGATGTAGTCACCGGGCGGAACGGGGCTCTGACCGTCCCCGCCGTCCAGCACGAAGTACTGGCCGCCGAGCCACTTGTAATACTGGTCGGCCCAGCCGTGACTGATCCCCTGGTTGCCGGCGATGGCGGGACCGGCAGGCCCGTCGGGCCGGCCGCATACGCGGTACACCCACGGCCCGGGCGATTGGATGTTGCCGTTCCATGGGACGACGTCGATCATGCAGAATCCGCGTTTGGCAGCGAGCCAGACCTTGCCGCTGTTCGGGTCGACCAGCTCGTAGGTCGCGTAGTGCTGAAAGTGCCAGTGCTGGTGACAGGTGGAGAGCTGATACAGACCGTCGCCCGCGGCCACGTGCGAGGCGGGGTCGCCCAGGGCGATATCCGCATCGCCGATGTTGGGGGTGTTCACCGTGAAGCGCACAACGCGGTGCGCCACGGTGGGGTCGATCACCCCGCCCTCCTCCAGCGTGCACGTCCCCTCCTTCAGGATGTGATCGTACACGACCCACGAGGTCTCGAGCGCCTTGCTGTCCACGATCAAGTCGGGCGCTCCGGTCAGGTCGGGGTCGTGCGCTGCGGCGAGTCGCGGCGCCGCCACCCGGCCCGAATCGTCGGGCGTGCAGGTGGAGAACGTGACGACGGCGGCGAGTACGGTGAGGGGTGTACGGCGCATGGGACCGGGCCTCGGGTGAAGGGACGCCCGAACGTGCACCGCGCCTCGGTGAGCGTCAAGCGGCCTAGTGCAGTCCGCTGCCCCCCGCGAGCTGCTTGACCAGGTCGCCGATCACCGCCTTGGCGTCACCGAACAGCATCCACGTGTTGTCCTGAACGTACAGCTCGTTGTCGATGCCGGCGAAGCCGGGATTCTTGCTGCGCTTGATGGCGAGGACGGTCTTGGCTTTGTCGGCGTCGATGATCGGCATGCCGTAGATGGGACTGCCCTTGGCGTAGCGGGCGGCCGGGTTCACGACGTCGTTCGCGCCGATGACGAGCGCCACGTCGCACTGCGGCATGTCGGGATTAATCTCCTCCATCTCGACGAGCGCGGTGTACGGGATGTTCGCTTCCGCGAGCAGCACGTTCATGTGGCCCGGCATCCGGCCGGCCACCGGGTGAATGGCGAACTTGACCGTGATGCCCCGCTTGGTCAGCTGGTCGTACAGCTCGCGCACCTTGTGCTGGGCCTGGGCGACGGCCATGCCATACCCGGGGATGACCACCACGAGGCTCGCCTGCTCGAGCAGCTGGGCCGCGCCCTCGACCGTCTCCTGTTTCCAGGCTTTTTGCTCTCCGATGGTAACCGTCTTCTGGACCGTCCCGAACGCCCCGAACAGCACGTTGGTGAACGACCGGTTCATCGCGCGGCACATGATGATCGACAGAATCAAGCCGCTGGAGCCGTCCAGCGCGCCCGCGGTGACGAGCAGCTTGTTGTTGAGCACAAAGCCCATGGCGACGGCCGAGAGCCCGGCGTAGGAGTTCAGAATGGAAATCACCGTCGGCATGTCCGCGCCGCCGATTGGGATGATGAGCAGCACGCCGAACAGCACGGCGAGCCCGACGATGCCGTAGAACACCTGTGCCGACCACGCCGCCGTCGGGTGCATCACGACGACCACGCCCAACGCCGCAGCGACCACCAGGACGCCGATGTTGACGACGTTTTGACCGGGATACGTCACGGGACGCTGCGGAATCCATTTCACTTCCTGCAGCTTGCCGGCGGCCATGAGGCTGCCGGTGAACGTCAGGAATCCGAGGATCACCTCGGCGACGATGGCGCTCATCCGGAAGGCCGTGAGCTGCGCCGGATGCTCGCTCACCCCGAGCAGGTACTCCGCGGTCCCGACCAGCCCCGCGGCAAGCCCGCCGAACGCGTGGGACAGCGCGGTCCGCTGCGGCACGGCGGTGAGCGGGACGAGGGAAAGCGGCACGCCTACGACGAATCCGGCCACGATCGCCAGCACGATCCAGCCGTGGTGCACGATCTCCGGCTGGAACCAGGTCGCCAGCACGGCCACGACCATTCCCGTGACGCCCGCCACCACGGCGTGGCGCGCGGTCTTCGGGTCGTTCATCCAATAGAGCGAAAAGATGAACAGTGCCGTCGCAAGGATGGCGGCGGCTTGGGCGACGGCGTACGTCATTGCTTCTTGAACATCTTGAGCATCCGGTCCGTGATGAGAAATCCGCTCACGATGTTCGTCATGGAGGCGAACAGGGCGATCCCCCCGAGGAGGCGGATGAGCTTCGGGTACTCGGCGCCCGTGACCGCGATGGACCCGACCACGGCGATCGCGGAGATCGCGTTGGTGAGCGACATGAGCGGCGTGTAGAGCAGACGGGACACTCGGCGGATCACGCCCAGGCCGATGAAGGTGGCGAGGACGAACACGAACAGCATGGACCAGTAGTCGGGCGGCGCGGCCTGAGCCGTTACAGGGTCGATCACGTCTTGCGCACCTCCCCAGCGTGGGTCACGCAGGTTTCACGAATGATCTCGTCGTCGAAATCCACGACCAGCTTGCCGTCACGGGTAACGTGCAGCAGGAAACTCGAGGCGTTCCTCGCATACATCTGACTCGCGTGCAGCGGCACCGTGCTGGGCAGGTTGAGGGGCCCGAGCACCAGGGCGTTGCCTTCCCGCACCTCGGTCCCGGGCTTCGTCACCTCGCAGTTGCCGCCGGTCTCCGCGGCCAGATCCACGATAACCGCGCCCGGTTTCATGCCCCGCACGGCCTCGGCGGTGATCAGGACCGGCGCGCGCTTTCCGGGGATCGCCGCGGTCGTGATCACCACGTCCGCGTCCCGCACGTGCTCCGCGATGAACGCCAGCTCGCGGCGGTGGGTCTCCTCGGACAGTTGCTTCGCGTAGCCGCCCGCCGCCTCCGCCTGTTCGCCCAGCTGCATCTCCAGAAACTTCGCGCCCAGGCTCTCGACCTGTTCTTTCACTGCGGCGCGCACGTCGAAGGCCGAGACGACGGCGCCGAGGCGGCGCGCGGTGGCAATGGCCTGGAGTCCCGCCACCCCCGCGCCCAGCACGAGGACGCGGGCCGGCGTCAGCGTTCCGGCCGCAGTCACGAGCATCGGAAAGAACCGGCTGGTGGCGACGGCGGCGAGCAGGACGGCCTTGTATCCCGCGACGGTGGCCTGGGACGACAGCACGTCCATCGGCTGCGCCCGGGTAATCCGGGGGAGCAACGCCAGGCTAAACGCCGTCACCTTGCGAGCCGCGAGCTGCGACACGGTCTCGCGCTCAGTCGACGGCTGGAACAGCGCTACCAGGGCACTTGCTTCGCGACACAAGCGCGCTTCCTGTGCCGAGGGCGGCTGCACCTTGAGGACGACATCGCTCTGCCCGAGCACGTCCGCCGCGGAGGCGACCAGCCTGGCCCCGGCGGCGCCGTACGCCTCGTCGCCGAACGACGCGGCCTCCCCCGCCCCGCGCTCGACCAGCACCGAGAACGCAGACTTCACGAGCTTCCCGGCGACGTCCGGTGTGACCGCTACACGACGCTCGTTGGCGGCGGTCTCCTTCGGGACCCCGATATTCATCCCTGCTCCCTGACGTTTTCGGTAAGGGGCCTATTATGCCTTCGGTAAGCTTCCCCGCTCGCGCGCCTGCGCAAGCAGCCGCTCCGCGAAGTCGAGCCGCTCCGCCAGCTCGCCGACCTGCGATTCGAGGCCGAGCATGCGATCTTCGAGGTCCGACACACGACGCTCCGACGTCGTGGGCCTGATCACGGCATCTCTCACGGCGTCGGAGACCTCCCACCGCGACACGCGCCGCCCAGCGCCGTCACGGAAGTCGCCCGCGGCCACCACGATGATGTCGCACACGTACCAGACCCCCATGCCGCCGAACGTGAGGCACATCCAGATGCCGCTCTGGACGCGCCCGGCGTAGAACCGGTGCACCCCAAACAAGCCGCCCACGATGGCCAGCCCGAGCGCTACGCCGCGCGAGCGCTCGGACACCGCGGCCCGCTCCGCGCCCGGCTCGGGCGGCTCCAATGGCTCGTAGTGCGACAGCGAGCCGGAGGTCACGCGCCGGGCGCCGAGAGTCCCGCCAGGGCTTCCAGCCGCTGGCGCGGGATCACGCCCGTCTGCCGGCCCACTTCCTGGCCCTGCCGGAACACCAGCAGCGTCGGAATGGCGCGGATGCCGAAGCGATGTGTGGTCAGGGGGTTGCGGTCGGTGTCGAGCTTCAGCACGAGTACCTCACCCTGGCGGTCGCGCGCGAAATCGTCGAGCACCGGCGCCATGATCTTGCAGGGGCCGCACCAGTCGGCATAGCCGTCCAGGACGACCGGCACCTCGGTGCCCTTGAGGACGGCATCGAGCGTCGCGTCCGTGACCGCGATGGGGCGATCGAGCAGGATCGGCCGCCCGCAGCTGCCGCACTTGGGACGATCGGCGATCCGGGTGAGATCCAACCGGTTGAGCGTCCCACAGAACGGGCAGGCGACCGTCGCGCGCTTACTGACCTCTGTAACCGACACGGTTCACCTCCGTTGGAATCTACTCGTCGCCCTGCAGGATCGCTTCCGCCTCGATCTCCACCAGCATCTCGGGGGCCACGAGCCGGCTCACCGCCACGAGCGTGCTGGCGGGCCGGATGTCCCGAAACACTTCGCCATGCGCCCGCCCCACCCGCTCCCAGTCCGCGATGTCGGTGACGTACATGCGCGTCCGGACGACATCCGCGAGCGACGCGCCGGCCTGGGCGAGCGCCCGCTCGATGTTCTTGAGCGCCTGGACCGCCTGCAGGTAGGCGTCTCCGATACCGACGATGCTGCCGTCCGGACCGGTGGCCGTAGTGCCCGCGACATGCACGGTGGCGCCGACCCGTACGGCGCGCGAGTACCCGACGACCGGCTCCCACGGGGCCCCGCTCGAGATGTTCTGACGCGCCATGACTGAACCTACACGCGGCGCTAACACAGCGCGATCTGGTCCGGAGGGCCGGCGGGATAGCGCAGCCGCCCGCCCGTGAGCACCTGGGCGTGCGGCGACAGGAGATGCGGGTCCACCGGCGCGGCACTCAGGATGTGCCCCACCTCCTCCCCCCGAGCGACCAACGCGTCGGCAATCAGCTGCCGGTGGCAGCGCCACGGCACGGCTTCCGCGCACAGGATCGCCGTCGGCCGGGCGCGCGCCAGCTCGCGCAGCCGCTCCAAGGCATCCTCGAACTCAGGGGTCTCCATGTAGTCCGCGTAGCCGCGAAAGGCGGCGCTGCGCCACGCGGTGTTGGCCGAGTCCCGCCGCGCCGCCCGACGCCCGCCGAGATCGGCCTCATGGTGGTAGTGGATGCCCGTTTGCTCGAGCGCGGTGGCCAGCGCATCGCGTGCGAACTGCGGGTGGCGGCGTGACGCCGGATAGCGGCGCACGTCCACGACCTGCGTGACGCGGTGGGCCGCGAGCAGGCCCAGGAACTCCGCGAGCTCCCGCGTCGAGTGTCCGATGGTGTAGATCACCCGAGAAACAAAATGTGACGCCTGGGCTGGTGGCAACCCGGGAAACGAGTGAACTTGACGACGTACGACGAAAGGAGGATGGCATGACTGAAAAGGAGCAGTTTCTGAGCCAGCTGCAGAAGGAGCTCCCGACCACGATGCGGGTGCTCAAGGCTTACCCGGCCGCGAAAGCAGACTTGAAGCCGCACGCCAGGTGTAAGTCCGCGAGGGAGCTCGCGTGGATGTTCGTGACGGAGCAGAAGGCGAGCGAGCAGGCGCTGGACGGCGGGATCGAGTTCGGCAAGATGCCCAAGGCTCCGCCGACGATGAACGAGGTGGTCGCCGTGTACGAGCAGTCTTCCAAAGCGTTCGTGGAGCGCATCCGAAAGACGCCCGACGCCGAGCTCAACAAGACGGTGAAGTTCTTCGTGGCGCCGAAGCAGATGGGCGATCTGCGGACGATGGACGTGCTGTGGTTCATGCTCATGGACCAGGTGCATCACCGCGGCCAGTTCTCCGTCTACCTTCGCATGGCTGACGGCAAAGTCCCGTCGATCTACGGGCCGTCCGCCGACGAACCTTGGATGTGATTCACCCGCTAAAAACGGATAGAAGGCGGCACGGCAACGCGCTAAGTTCTTCAGCGTGAGCCGTGCCGCTGTCGCTTCCGACCTGACGCCCGAGCGTCGCTGGCGCATCGTGCTGGCGCGCGATCGCCGCTATGACGGCGCGTTCGTCTATGCGGTGCAGTCGACCGGGATCTACTGCCGTCCCTCGTGTCCCAGCCGGCGGCCGCGGCGCGGACAGGTCGCGTTCTTCCCGGTACCGGCGGCGGCCGAGCTGGCGGGCTTCCGTCCCTGCCGCCGCTGCCGGCCGGGCGAGGCTGCGGCGCCTGACCCCGGAGTCCCGCTCGTCCGTACTGTCTGCCGGCTGATCGACGCGCATCCGGACCGCCCCACCAGTCTCTCAACCCTGAGCGTGCAGGCCGGCGTGACGTCCCATCGGCTGCTGCGCACGTTTCAGCGGGTGCTGGGCATCAGCCCGCGCCAGTACCGCGACGCGCGCCGGCTCGACCGGTTCAAGACCGAGCTGCGCTCGCGGCGCCGCGTGAGCCCGGCCCTGTACGAAGCGGGATACGGCTCGACCAGCCGCGTGTACGAAAAGGCGCACGCGCAGCTCGGGATGACGCCCGCCACCTACAGCCGCGGCGCGCCGGGCACGCGCATCGCGTTCACGGTCGTCCCCTGCGCCCTCGGCCGGCTGCTGGTGGCGACCACCGCGCGCGGGATCTGCCGCGTCAGCCTCGGGAGGGACGCGCAGGAGCTCGAGGCGGGGCTCGCCGCCGAGTTCCCCGCGGCCGAGCTGCGCCGCGATCGCGCGGCGCTGGCCGCCGCGGTCGCCGTGCTGCTGCGCTATTTGGACGGACGCGCGGAGCCACTCGACCTGCCCCTGGACGTGCGCGCCACGGCGTTCCAGCGACGCGTGTGGGAGGCACTGCGTCGCATCCCCTACGGCGCCACCCGCTCTTACACCGAGATCGCGCGGGCCATCGGCAAGCCGTCCGCCATTCGCGCCGTGGCGCGCGCCTGTGCCACCAACCCCGCGGCGCTCGTCATCCCCTGCCACCGGGTCGTGCGGGCAGACCGTGGGCTCGGCGGGTACCGCTGGGGGGTCGCGCGCAAGGCTGCACTGTTGGAACAGGAGCGAGCGGGCACGACCAACTAGGGATGCGTGGGCTTGTTGCCCGCTTGCGAGGCAACGTCTAACGTTCCCGCGATGGCACTCTCCTCCCCGGCGTTTCGAGCCGTCGCGACGTGCGTCGTGCCCGAAGCCGCCCGGCTCGAGGCCGCGCAATGGGACGAGTTGGAAGCGATCGTCGCCCGCGCGATCGCCGCCCGTTCCCGGACTGTGCAGCGTCAGCTCACCCTGTTTCTCATCCTGCTGGAATGGCTGCCGCTGCTGCGCTACGCCCGCCGGCTCTCCCGTCTGGACCCCGCGCGACGCGCGAATTTCCTCGACCGGCTGCAGCGCGCCCCGCTGCTGCTCCTGAGGCGCGGGTTCTGGGGCGTGCGCACCCTCATCTTGATGGGATACTATGGGCGCCCCGCCGCCGCCACGGAGATCGGGTATCGGGCCGATGCGCGCGGTTGGGAGGTCAGGCGGTGAGCGCGTCGCGGTCCTACGACATCGTCATCATCGGCTCGGGTGCGGGCGGCGGCACCGTGGCCCAGGAGCTCGCTCCCCTGGTGCGCGACGGGGTGCGGATTCTGCTGCTCGAGAAGGGGCCGCGCTTCGCGGATCACGAGTTCACCGGCCGCGAGCTCGAGATGGCCGACGCGCTGTACCAGGACGGCGGAGCGTTCCTGACGCGCGACGGCACCATGACGCTGGCGTTCGCGTCGGCGTACGGTGGCTCGACGGTGGTGTACACGGGGACTTCGCTCACGGCGCCCCAGCGCGTCATCCGCGCCTGGGGCGTCCCCGGGCTCGAGCATGCCGATCTGACCCGACGCTCGGCGAAGTACGCCGAGCAGAACAACGTGCACGCGCTCGATGATTCGTTGATCAACGACAACAATCGGCTGTTCGTCGAGGGAGGACGGAAGGCCGGGTACCTGGTGGAGCAGTTCCCCGTCAACGTGAAGGGCTGTCGCGGCTCGAGCCTCTGCAATCTGGGCTGTCCCAACCAGGCGAAGCAGGGTACGAACCGGGTGCAGCTGCCGCGCGCCGAGCGGGCCGGCGTGGAAGTCGTCACCCGCGCCGAGGTGTTGCGCATCGATCCGGATCGAACCCTCACCGTCCGCGTCAGCCAGAAAGTCGCCGGCGCCAAGGGCGCGCCTTCCGAGTGGGCGCCGGGCGACTACCACGTGCGAGCACGGATGGTCGTAGCGGCCGCCGGAGCCATCGGTTCGGCGGCCCTGTTGCTGCGCTCCCCGCTCCCCGCTCCGCGCTCCCTCGGCCACGGCTTCACCTGTCACCCGGCGCTCATCCTGGTCGCGGAGCACCCCCATTCCATCACCAACGACGTCGGGCATCCCAAGAGCTACTTCGTCGACCATGCCGAGTCCGAGCGGTTCGTGCTCGAGACCTGCATGTACTTTCCGTTCGTGACCGCCAAGAGCCTCACGGGGTTCGGCCCGGCGCACAGCGCCATCATGCACGCGTTCCCGCGGCTCCAGATGATCCTGATCCTGGCATGCGATCACACGGCGCCGGGCAATCGCATCGCGGTCACTCGGGCGGGGAGCCCCGTGGTGCACTACCGCTTCACGCCCTCGACCGTCGAGGGTTTGGTGCGCGGGACCCGCGCGGCGGCCCGCATCTTTTTCGCCGCCGGGGTCCGGCGCGTCCACGCGCCCGCCGATCCGCCCATCCTCGAAGCGGCCGACGCCGACCGGCTCGAGGAGCGCATCACCGCGCGTCACTTCCGGCCCGGCTCGGTGGCCGTTTCGGCGGCGCACCTCATGGGCGGCTGCGGCATGGGCCGGACCGCCGCCGACTCGGTGACCGACGCCTGGGGGCGAGTGCACGGCCTGCCCTGGCTCCGGGTCGCCGACGCGAGCCTGTTTCCCGACTCACTCGAGATCAACCCCTACCTCACGATTATGGCACTCGCCGACCGCGTCGCCGAGGGCGTCCGGCGAGATGTGGCGGTCGCCCGTGACTGAGCGAGTGCACGTCGTCGTCGTCGGCGGCGGGCCGGCGGGGCTCGCGACGTCGCAGCAGCTGCGACAGCACGGTGTGCCCCACCGCGTCCTCGAGCGCGGGGACACCGTTGGGTACACGTGGGCCAACTTGTACGAGAGCCTCACGCTGCACACGGGGAAGCACATGTCGAGCCTCCCCGGCATGGCGTTCCCCCGCTCCGCCCCGCTGTTCGTATCGCGACAGGACTTCTTGGAATACCTGCGGAGCTACGCCGCGCGGTTCGAGCTCGCCATCGAGACCGGTTGCGAGGTTCAACGGATCACCCGGACCGACGGTACCTGGACGGTGAGCGCGAACCGGGGCGTCCTCGGGGCAGACTGCGTGGTCGTGGCAACGGGTATCGTGGCCAATCCAAAGACCGCGCATTTCCCGGGGCAGGAGCGCTTCACGGGGCGCATCGCGCACAGCGTGGCGTACCGTCGGCCCGACGGATACGTGGGCCGGCGAGTGCTGGTGGTTGGGGTGGGCAACTCGGGTGCGGAGATCGGGAGTGAGATCGCCCGCGCCGGTGGCGAGGTGACCGTCGCGGTGCGATCGGGCGCGAACGTCGTGCCGCTGACGCTCGCGGGAGTGCCCATCCAGTATGTGTCCTACTGGGTGCGCAAGCTGCCGCGACGGGTGCAGGAGTGGGCGGTCGCGCTGGTACGCCTCTTCACGGAGCTGCGGCGAGGAAAACCGGTGCTGCCACGCCCCGCGCACAGCCCGTTGGACGCGATCCCGGTCATCGGGTTCCACCTGGTGGACGCCATTGCGCAAGGCCTGATCGAGGTGCGCCGTGGGGTGGCCGAGCTGACGGCTGACGGGGCCCGCTTCACAGATGGTACGACAGGCCAATTCGACGACATCATCCTCGCGACCGGGTTCACGGCGGCGCTCGGCCCGCTCGGCGGGCTGATCCAGCTGGACGACAAGGGTTTCGCGCGGCGGCACGATCGCGTAGTCAGCATGGACCAGCCGCGGCTCTACTTCGTCGGACACAACTACGATGCAACCGGGGGCCTATACAACATCAGCCGGGACGCGGAGCTCGCGGCCCGGCTGATCGCCACAGGGTCGAAAACCCGCTAGGGCGTTTCGAACCTGACGTCGAGCGCCTTCAGCGTCGGCGGAGGACCGGCCGACGTTACCGTGGCGTGCCCTTCCGCCCGCACGGTGTGTTGCGCGGCGATGGCGTCGGAGGCCGCCTGCAGCGTGAGGAGGTTACCCTCCGCCTCGATCCTGGTCTCGCTCGTCACCGTGACCACCGCACCGTTCGCGAGGGTGAACGTCGAGCCTGCCACGTCGACGCTCGTCACCGCATCGCTGAACTCCTCCATCATGACGGGCGGTGGGGGCTCTTGGCCCTCGACCTCGAACTCGATACGGATGGCGTCGAACGTCAGCGGGCTCGTGTTGTCCACCAGGCCTCGCCCCTCCGTCTTGACGGTCTTGCCCGCGGTGAGCGCGTCTTGCACCGCGGCGAGCGACGTGAGGTGATCATCCTCGTTACCTTCGCGCGCGTCGAACTCCGTCCCGGCGACGATGCGGATAACCGTGCCGTCCTTGAGCGTCACCGTGTTCGCCGTCTGATCGACCGACTGCACGGTGCCCTCGAATTCGCGGACGCCCTCGAGCTCCGGGTTCTCCTGCTTGAGTTTCGTAGTGCCGTCGGCCAGGCGGAGCTCCAGGCTGATGCCGAGCAGCTTGAGAAATCCATCGGGGGGCGGTGTCGCGTTCGTCACCAGGTTCGCGGCGGCGATGTTGAGCTTGATGACCGAATGGCTATTGCCTTCGTCGAGCCTCACGTCGGCCGCGAGGAACTTGCCGTCGTCCAGCGCCTGCGGCGCGCTCGGCGCCGGGCGCGATGCGGTGAGCGTGGGGTTGTGCCCGGCAGCGATATCTGCCTGGACCAGCGCGACGAAGTCGGCCAGCGTCACGGCGCTCTGGGCCATGTCGCCATCACGATCGCCGTGACGAATCATCGTGGACCCGTTGGCCGCGATTTGGATCCCGCCGACCTCCAGCGTGAAGGTCGCCGTGTCGGTGCCGGATGTGACCGCCGTAACGCGACTGCGGACCTGCTCCGGGCGCGTCATCTCGCTCGATTCCTCGAGCTCGACGCGACGCGCGACCAGCGTACCGGGAATCACCCGCACTTCGACCCGGGTCGGGCCGGTCTGCAGCAGACTCTGGGCATCGGGCAGGGAGACGGTACGGGAGAACTGAATCGAGTTGGAGCCGGGACCGCTGGGCGAGTGATCGCAGGCGGTGGCGAACAGCGTCAAGAAAAGGGTCGTGCATGCTCCGATCGCCGATCTGGGGCGGCGAAGACTCGGCAGCAGCATAGGGCGTCTCCTCGTTTGAGTTGGAGGGGGTTATTCCCTAAAGACCGCTGGGAAATCGTGGCGGTAACGCAGCGCTCGCGGATGAGGAGCGACAACAGTTACGGGGTGAGACGTGGTGGTTCGAAACGGGACGGGCTGGTCCGAAATGAGACGATTACATTGCCGTATCCCGTCCATGACGCGAAAGCCCCATCTCCCCCGCCGCGAGCGGGCCCGGACTCTGGTCGCTCCCGATCCCGGTCGTCGGCGGACTCATCGTTGGGCTGTTGGCACGGTACGGATCGGAGAAGATCCGGGGCCACGGCATTCCGGAAGCGATGGAGGCAATCCTCATCGGCCGCAGTCGCATCGAGGCGCGGGTGGCGCTGCTCAAGCCGCTGTCCTCCGCGATCGCGATCGGCACGGGCGGTCCGTTCGGCGCCGAGGGACCGATCATTGCGACGGGCGGAGCGTTCGGCTCGGTATTCGCCCAGGCGTTCCATCTATCGCCAGTGGAGCGCAAGACGCTGCTCGTCGCCGGCGCGGCGGCCGGGATGGCGGCGATCTTCGCGGCGCCGGCGGCGGCGGTCCTGCTCGCGGTCGAGCTGCTGCTGTTCGAGTGGAAGCCCCGCAGCTTCATCCCCGTCGCGTGCGCAGCGGTGGTGGCCGCGGCGCTCCGCGTCCCGCTCTTGGGCGCGGGGCCCGACTTCGCCGTCCGGCCGCACCAGCTGCTCTCCGCCGTGATGCTCGCCGAGTGCCTGGTGGTCGGGTTGGTCGCGGGCGTCGCCGCTACGCTCATTACAAATCTGCTGTACGCCGTCGAGGACGGATTTGCGCGACTGCCGGCGACTTCGCCGCGCTCCCCGGCCTGCTGATCGGCAGCATCGCCGCCGCGGGCGTGACGGTCCTCCTGATGCGGCGCTCCATCCTCACGGAGAAGCTCGCTCGCCGCGGGCGGCACGTGACGCGCGAGTACGGCGTCAACCCGCTGCATGTGCTGCGCGTCGAGGACGTGATGGACCCGCCGGTGGCGCCTCCCACCGCCGCCATGGCGCCTGTGGTCACCTACCCCGACGAGCTGCTCGAGACGGCGATGCGGAAACTGCGCGAGCACGAGGTCGAGGTGATTCCCGTGGCGAGTCCGGACGATCCGGCCCGCGTGGTGGGTTACGTGGAGCGCTCCGCCATTCTCGGCGCGTGGGTCCAGCTCACGCGCGACGAGCATATTCGAGAGGAAGGCTGGCTCGCGCGGCTGCGCCCCGCGTCGCGCTAGCGGTTGCCCGCCCCGGTCGCCGGCTCGCTCGCCGGCCGCCGGTACTTCTGGTACCAGCTCATCATGTAGAGCTGGGTGCGCATGAAGTTGGACGGCTTCGAGCCCGTACCGTGATACTCGCCGTTGAAGCGCAGCATCACGGTCGGCACGCCCCGCAGCTTGAGTGCCGCGTAGTACTCCTCGGTTTGCGGAATCGGCGTGCGCCGGTCGAGCTCCCCCGTCATCAGGAGCGTCGGCGTGGTCACCCGTCCGACATGCATGAGGGACGAGTGCGCCAGCCACTCGTCCGGCTTATCCCAGAACGCCTGACGGAAGAAACTGTACGTGAAGAGCGGGACATCGGTCTGCCCTGCCATGCTGATCCAGCTGATCACCGGGCAGCGCACCGCGGCCGCGGCGAAGCGGTTGGTGTGCCCGATCACCCAGCTCGAGAGCACGCCGCCCCCCGAGCATCCGCCGACATACATGCGCGTCGTGTCCACGTAGCCGCGCCCGACCACCGCGTCCACCCCGGCCATGAGGTCGTCGTAGTCGGGTCCCGGATAGTTGTGGTCGATGCCGCTCGAGAACGCGTCGCCGTAGCCAGTCGAGCCGCGCGGGTTGGTATACAGCACCACGTAGCCGTTTGCCGCGAAGTTCTGGAACATGTAGCTGAACCCCACGTTGTACATCGAGAACGGGCCGCCGTGGATCTCGAGGATCAGCGGGTAGCGCTTCGCCGGATCGAACGCCGGCGGCTTGACGATCCAGCCCTGCACCCGCGTCCCGCCGCTCGACGTGTACCACATCTCTTCGACCCGGGCCAGACGCTTGTTCGCCAGCACGTCGTCGTTCACCGCGGTGACGCGCGCCGGAGGGGAGGCCTGCCCGCGTCGCAGATCGATCCGCACGACGTCGGGGGCGTGGTCGGGATCGCTGCGCACGCCGACACCCACGGACGTGCGCGCCAACGACGTGAGCGAGACCACCTGCGGCCCCTGCGTGACGTCGCGGATGCCGCCCGCGAGATCGGCATAGCGGACGTTGATCGAGCCGCGATCGGGAGCGGTGAAGTAGATGCCCCTACCGTCCGGCGCCCAGCGCAGATTGTCCGGATCGCGGTCCAGCGTGCGGGAGAGATTGCGCAGCCCCGAGCCGTCGAGCCCCACCGTCCAGAGATCCGCCGTGCGGTGCGTCTTGTCCGTGGAGTCGGATCCGGTGAACGCGACGGTGCGCCCGTCCGGGGACACCACCGGAGTGGCCCAGTACCCGGGCCGTGAGACGAGGGGCCGGATCGCGCCGCTCACCACGTCCAGCGCGTAGATGCGCGACACCTGGTACTGGCGATCCCACGTGGTGTCCCGCAGGCCGTCGAACACGAGCGTGCGCCCGTCGGGCGTCCAGTCGTAGCCCGCGCCGAACGTGAGGCCGTCGAACCGGGCGCCCACGTGCCAGCGCCCGCTCGTCAGCGGCCGCGCGGTGCCGCCGTCCGCCGACACGAGGAACAGGTGCGTAAAGCCCTGCTGCACGAATCCCATCTTATCCTGGCGGTAGTGCAGGTCGTCCACGACGCGCGGCGCGGGTGTCCACTTCGCGCCCTCGGGAGGCTTGGGGAGGGAGATGCTCCAGAGAGTGGAATCGGGCACGAGCATCAGGAAGGCGATCGCCTTGCCGTCGGGCGCCCACTTCGCATCCGTCGGGGTTTCGGTCAGCCGCGTCACCTGCGACGACGCTCCCTCCGCATCCATCCACCGCACGAAGATCTGGGTGCCCTTGGGCTCGCCGTCCGCGAGGTAGAGGATGCGCGTGCCGTCGGGCGACCAGCGTGCGTCCGACCCCTTCACGAGGAAGCGGTGGTGCGACCCGTCCGCGCTCATGATCCAGAGCGCCGAGTCCCATTTGTCGTCGACCTTGTTGACCCAGCGGCGCGTGTACACGATCTGCGCGCCGTCGGGGGCGATCTGCGGATCGGCGACCTGCTCCCAATCGAGGTAATGGTCGACGGTGAGCAGCGTGTCGGAAGCGATCTCCTGAGCGCGGGCGGGCCAGGCGACGACCACCGCCGCGCAGACGACGAACGAACAGCGAAGCAGTGTGAGCATCAGCGTGCCGCTTTCGCGCCTCCCGTCAGACTGTCTTTGACGACCTGACCGCCTTTCATCACGAACCCCACGTGCTCGAGCACGGTCACGTCCTGCAGCGGATCACCCGCGACGCCGATCACGTCGGCGAATTTTCCCGGCTCGAGCGCGCCGACTCGGTCGGCCCAGCCGATCAGGTCCGCGGCGTTGACCGTGGCGGCCTGGATCGCCTGCAGCGGCGTGGTGCCCCATCGCACCATGTGCGCGAACTGTTTCGCGTTCCAGCCGTGCGGGTACACGCCCGCGTCCGTGCCGTACGCGATCTTCACGCCCGCCTGCACCGCCTTCTTGAAGTTCTCGCGTTGCTGGCGCCCCACCAGGCGTTCCTTGTCGATGATCTTTTGGGGGAAGCCGAGCCGCGTGTACTCGGCGATGATGTAATCGTCGTTGTAGATGTCGGCGACCAAGTATGTGCCGTGCTCCTTCATGAGACGGATGCCTTCGTCGTCGATCAGGCTGCCGTGCTCGACCGACGCGACGCCGGCGCGCACCGCGCGCTTGATCGCCTCCGCGCCGTGGGCGTGCGCGGCCACCTTGCGGCCCCACATCGCCGCCTCCTCGACCACCGCGTTCAGCTCTTCCTGCGAGTACTGCGGCGCGCCGACCGACTCCTCCTCGGACAAGACCCCGGCGCTGGCGAGCACCTTGATGAGGTCCGCGCCGTACTTCACCTCGAACCGGATCTTCTCACGAATCTGGTTCAACCCGTTGGCGATTCCCGTGAAGCCCTCGAACCGGAGGTACGGGGACATGCCGTTCACGTCACCGTGGCCCCCGGTGGCGGAGAGGGGCATCGTGGACACCAGCATGCGCGGGCCCGGGATCACGCCCTCGTTGATCGCGTTGCGCAGCGCCACGTCGATGAACTCGCCGGCCCCGACGTTCCGAATCGTGGTGAACCCCGCGTCGAGCGTACGCTTCGCGTACAGGTGCGCCCGGACGGCCTCATCGATGGGGCTCATGCGAAACAACTGCTTGTAGTAGTCGCCGGGCTCGGACGTGACGTGCGTGTGGCAATCGATCAGGCCCGGCAGCACGGTCGCGTTGCGCAGATCGATCACCCGCGCGTCGCGCGGTGCATGGCCGGCCACGGCGTCCGCGGGGCCGACCTCCTTGATGCGGTCGCCCTCGATCAGGATCGCCTGGTTGGTGAGCACCGTGCCGGTGCGCACGGAAATGAGCCGCCCCGCCCGCACCAGCACGCTCGAGCGGGCGGCCGAGTCCGCCTGGGCCGCGAGGTCGCGTCCCGCAAGGAGACCCGCGACGAAAATCAAGCCGGCGCGCCGGATCATCGCGCGGCTCCGATCGTCTTCTCGATGCGCTGGGCGAACACGTGCGCTCCGGCCGGTGCCATGGTGCGCGCGTCCCCCTTGATCTCGTAGCTGTCGGCGAGCACCGGCTTCCCGGTCGTGGCATCGAACAGCTCGGCCGTGAGGAGCCACACGAGGTTCGAGAGATTCGAAATGGTCCCCTTCGCGACCCAGCGGGCGCCGAGCTGCCGCGCGACGGTCAGGGCACAGTCGTTACCGCACGGGTTTCCCGCCGGCTCCGCGGTGGCGACCGCGGTCGCGACGGCGCCCGAATCGACCAGGGCCACCCGCTCGGATGCGCGCAGCGTCGCGAGCAGCGTGCTCGTGGCGGCCGCCACCACGGCCGTGTCACCGGGCGAGAGCACGTTGGCGTGCTCGCCGTCAAACCGCAGGTTCAACACCACGACCGCCGGACGGGGGCCGACCGTCTGCGCCGCCAGACGGGAGCCGGCGGCCAGGAGCACTATCGAGACAACGGCGAACATCCCTGCGCGCACGCGAATCCTCCGAGTCGTGGGATAGCGAGAACGGGTGTAATCTAGAGGTCCCTCGACCGGCGCACCAATGACCGCCAGCCAGCCCTCGACGCCCTCCCCGAGCGATCAGCGCGCCGCCGTCACGGCCGGATTTCTCGGCTGGACGCTCGATGCGTTCGATTTCTTCCTGGTCGTCATGACGCTCACGGCGATCGGCAAGGAATTCGGGAAGCCGGACGCCGCGATCGCCCTGTCGATCACGCTTACGCTCCTGTTCCGGCCCTTGGGGGCTTTCATCTTCGGCCTGCTCGCCGACCGCTACGGGCGCAAGCTGCCCCTGATGATCGACCTGGTCTTCTACTCGGTGGTCGAGGTGCTCACAGGCCTGGCCCCGAACTACACGACTTTCCTCGTGCTGCGCGCGTTGTTCGGGATCGGCATGGGGGCAGAATGGGGCGTGGGCGCATCGCTGGTCATGGAGAAGGTGGCGCCCCGCTATCGGGGCGTCGTGTCGGGGCTGCTGCAGCAGGGCTATGCGCTGGGTTTTCTGCTCGCCGCGCTCTGCTACCGCACGCTCTTCCCGCACTTCGGCTGGCGTCCCCTGTTCTTCATCGGCGGCCTGCCCGCGCTGCTCGCACTGTTCGTGCGCGCGCGCGTGAAGGAGTCGGAAGTGTGGCGGGAGACGCGGCACGAGAGCTGGAGCGGACTCGGTAACGCGATCTTCGCGAACCTCCCGTTGTTCGCCTACATCACCGTGCTGATGTGGATGATGAACATGGTGTCGCACGGCACGCAGGACATGTACCCGACGTTTCTGCAGCGCCACTGGGGCTTCACGGTACAGCAGCGCGGCGACATCACCATCATTTCCATGGTGGGGGCCCTGGTGGGCGGCGTCGCGTTCGGCCTCTACTCCGATCGGCTGGGCCGGCGGCGCGCAATCGGGCTCGCCCTCATCGCCGCCGTCGCGGCGATTCCCTTGTGGGCGTTCGCCCCCTCGGTCCCGTTGCTGGTGGTGGGCGCGTTCGTGATGCAGTTCTTCGTCCAGGGCGCCTGGGGTGTCATCCCGGCCCACATCAACGAGCTCTCCCCCGACTCGGTGCGCGGCTTCCTGCCCGGGTTCGCCTATCAGTGCGGCGTCGCGCTCGCGGGCGCCATCGGGTGGCTGGAAGCGCGTTTCGCCGAGCACCTGGACTACGCCTGGGCGATGGCCCTGACCGCGGCGACGGTCTTCATCCTGGGCACGATCGTGGCGCAGCTCGGCCCCGAGCGCCGGGGAGTGGCGTTCGGGCGCGGCGCTCCATACCGTTAGACGCCATGACAACGTTCGTGAAAGCCACCCAGGCCTACCAGCAGGGGCAGCGCACGCTGCCCGGGCGGTACTACAACGCGCCCGAGATCTGGGCCGAGGAGCGGGAGCGTATCTTCGCGCGGCGCTGGGTCTGCATGGGCCGCGCCGCCGAGCTCGCCCAGCCGGGGGATTACGCGGCCAAGAGCGTGGGCGGCGAGAGCGTCATCGTGGTACGCGGTCAGGACGGCGCGGTGCGCGCCTTCTATAATGTGTGCCGCCACCGCGGCACGCGGCTCTGCGAGACGGAGCGGGGCCGCCTCTCCGAGACGATCCAGTGCCCCTATCACGCGTGGACCTACACGCTCGACGGGACCCTGATCGGGGCGCCGCACATGAACGAGGTGGCGGGGTTCGACAAGCGGGATTACCCGCTGCATCAGGTCGCGCTCGCCGAGTGGGAGGGGTTCCTCTTCATCAACCTGGCCCAGGAGCCGGAGCCGTTCGAGCGCGCCTTCGCGCCGCTCACCGGGCGGTTCAGCCGCTTCAACATCTCCAGCCTGCGCTCGAGCGGTCGCCTCGATTACGACGTGCACGCCAACTGGAAGCTCGTGTTTCAGAATTTTTCCGAATGCCTGCACTGCCCCATCATCCACCCCGGACTCGCCAAACTGACCCCGTACACGAGCGGCGAGAACGACCTGTTCGAGGGGCCCTATCTCGGCGGCTACATGGTGATCACGGCGCCGGGCGGCAGCCTGACCATGAGCGGGCGGGCGTGCGGGCCGGCGGTGGGAGACTTGCCGGCGGAAGACCAGAATCGAGTCTACTTCTACACGATTTTTCCCAACCTGCTGCTGTCGCTCCACCCGGACTACGTGATGTTCCACACGCTGTGGCCGCAATCGCCCGACCGCACCCACATCACGTGCGAGTGGCTGTTCCACCCCGACGCCTTCGGGCAGCCGGGCTTCGATCCGGACGACGCGGTACGCTTCTGGGACGAGACCAACCGGCAGGACTGGCACATCTGCGAGCAGAGCCACGCGGGGATCGCGTCGCGGGCCTATCAACCCGGCCCCTACTCACCGCGCGAGGGCATCTCCGCCGCGTGGGACCGGGAGTTCCTCAGGGCCCTGGGGCACGCGCGCTAGGGCGCGAGTAAACTCGCGGCTCGGCACCTGCCCGTAAACGGGCACGGCATTGCCGCTTCAGCGGTAGACGCCGAGCCGCGGCTTCAGCCGCGACGACCGTAAGGGCGAACGATCGCGCTACTTCTTCCTTAGATACGAGTCCGTTTTGTTCAGCCAGTCCTCCCGTGGCGGCGAGAACACGTCCACGTCAAGCGTGTCTTCCAGCGCGTGCGCCTCGTGCGGCAGGTTCGAGGGCAGGAGCAGCACCTCCCCCGCGCGCACCACGATCTCCTCGGCGCCGTCGTCGCCCACCCTGAACCGCAACGCTCCCTCCAGGATGTAGGTGAGCTGCTCGTTTTCGTGCGAGTGCTTCGGCACGACGCAGCCCTTCTTCAGGTAGACGTGCGCGAGCATGATCCGGTCGGCGGTGATGAGACGGCGAGACAACCGGTCGTTCACCTCCTCGCGCGGCAGGTCCTCCCACCGATACCATGTCGCTCGCCGCTGGCCGCGTTCGTTCACAACAGTCGCTCCGCAGGTTGAGGCACGGCAGTACGCTACAGCGCGCCCGATTCGACGTCAAAACCGGATAGCGGCAGTGCGGTCAGGCGGACATGTTGATCCTATGGGTACGCGACGTGAGGCGCGGCTGCTCCAACGGCTCGACCAGGCGTGGGAAGCACTGCGGCAGTCATACGCCGGACTGTCGGACGCCGAACTCCTGAGGCCGGGGGTCACGGGGACGTGGTCGGTGAAGGACATCATCGCCCACGTGACCTGGTGGGAAGAGGAAGCGCTCACGCATCTGCCGCTCATCGTCGCCGGCGGCAGGCCGCCGCGCTATTCGGTCACGTACGGCGGCATCGATGCCTTCAACGCCAAGATGACGAAACAGCGGAAGGACCTGTCACTCGCCGACGTCCTGCGGCAGCGGGACGATGTCCACCGCCGCCTGATCGCCCTCGTTCGGACCGCGCCGGAGACCGAGCTCACCGGCGAAACCCGGTTTCGCCGTCGCCTGCGGCTCGATACCTACGGGCATTATCCGAAGCACGCACGCGCGATACGCGCCTGGCGTGAACGACGGCTTGCCGTACCCGCCGTCGCGGAACTACCTTCGCGGCTCCCTCCGTGATAGAGGCCGCGCATGCCGCTCGCCGAGCTGTTGCTCCCCGAGTTCGATGAAGAGATGACCGCCACCCGCCGGGTGCTCGAGCGAGTGCCCGACGGCAAGTCCGCGTGGAAACCGCATCCCAAGTCGATG
>Ga0137409_10000941_pt1 | contig 31751 bp, 27 predicted proteins | sample CZODoug1_16funga_FD_122059 | JGI IMG/M metagenome (GOLD analysis project Ga0137409, IMG submission 122059) | Vadose zone soil fungal communities from Angelo Coast Range Reserve, California, USA - CZODoug1_16fungal (Hybrid Assembly) | ecosystem: Environmental > Terrestrial > Soil > Vadose zone... | reverse complement strand
AACGGCGGCGTCAGCAAATTCAAAGATGGGCACTTCACCACTTACACGACGACCAACGGCCTCGCTTCGAATACCGTCTCGTCCATCCTTGAAACCCGCGATGGTGCAATGTGGTTTGCCACACCTAGCGGGCTGAGTTCTTTTTCAAACGGCCAATGGAGAACCTATACAACGGTAGAGGGTTTGCCTTCGCCAGAGGTGAACTGCCTTTTCGAGGATTCATCCGGAACTCTCTGGAGTGGAACGTCTGCTGGTCTTGCCTTTTTTGCCTCTAACCGCTTTCAAGTTCCTCATGAATCGCCCGACGTTTTGCGCGAACAAATAGTCGGAATGGCGGAGGACAAGAGCGGAAGGTTTTGGATCGCGACCTCAGATCATGTTTTGCGCGTTCCGCGCGACAAACTGCTAAGCGGTGTTGTGAAGGCAGTCGATGTCCGCGAGTATGACCAGGCCGACGGTCTAGAGAGCACTGAAGGAGTGAAGCGGAGCCGTTCGGTGGCCTCGGATTCAGCTGGCAGGATCTGGTTTTCACTCAGGAGCGGCTTGTCGGTTGTTGATTCATCCCAGATCACGGACAATGCAGTTCCCGCGCTGCCTCGCATCGAAGCGATCACCGCCGATAACAACCCCGTAAACCTCGCCGGCTCCGTTCGAATTCCTCCATCTCCCAGGCGAATCACGTTTGAGTACACAGGGCTAAGCCTCGCGGTGCCCGGGCGGATTCGCTTTCGATATTTCCTCGAAGGTTTCGACAGTACCTGGAGCCAGCCGGTTGCAGCGCAAGAAGCCGTTTACACGAACCTGGGGCCCGGTTCCTATCGATTCCGGCTTGTCGCCAGCAACAGCGAGGGGCTGTGGAATGGGCCGGAAACTTCCATCACTTTGAATGTCGCACCGGCCTTCTACCAGACCATATGGTTCCGCTCTCTAGGCGTGTTTCTCTTCCTGGCAGTTCTCGCTGGACTTTATCGCCTGCGACTCCGCCATTTGGAGCGTCAGCGGGATGCTCTTCGCAAGAGTGAAAAAGAGCTTCGCGACGTGATCGATACCATTCCGGCGACAGTGTGGAGTACTCTGCCCGATGGCTCCAATACTTACGTTAACAAGCGATTCATGGAGTACTCGGGTATGTCGCCGGAGCAGATGGCCGGATCAGGGTGGCAAGCGCTAATTCACCCTGATGATCTTGAGCGACATGCTAGTAAATGGAGGGAAGCGGTTGCTACCGGCAAGCCTCACGAAAGTGAGGTGCGTTCCCGCCGCTCGGATGGGCAGTATCGCTGGCAGTTGGACCGCGGGGTGCCGCTCCGAGATGAAGATGGAAACATCGTCAAGTGGTATGGGGTCACAACCGACATCGAAGATCGCAAACGCGCCGAGGAAGCCCTGGGGGTATTATCGCGCGATTTGCAGGAAAACAAAGCCAAGCTTGAAGAAGCCCAGCGCATCACCCATGTCGGCTACTGGGAATGGGATATTTTAACGGGTCGCGTGAACTGGTCGGATGAGACCTATCGCATCTACGGAATGCAGCCTCAGGAACGCTCTATGGACATAGCTGCCTGTCAGGAAAAGATCTACCCCGAAGATTGGCAGCGAGGCATGGAGGAGGCTCTCGGCGGCGGGGCCGGCTTCAACGCCGAATGTCGCGTGATCCGGCCAACCGGCGAAGTGCGCATCGCCCACTTTCAGGGCGATGTGAAAAGGGACGCGTCCGGCCAGCCCTATCACATGTTCGGAACGGTCCAGGACATTACCGAGCGCAAGCGGGCGGAAGACAAGATCCGCGAGCAGGAATCGGAGCTCCGTCAGATAGTCGACCTCGTTCCTCAACTTGTTGCTGTATTCGGACCGGGTGGCGAACGTCTTTATGCCAACCGCATTGGGCTCGATTACATCGGCCTTAGTCTTGAAGAGTGGCGACAATCCCCAGGGGATTTTTTTTCGCCCCCGTCGTTTTTTCATCCTGATGACCTAGATCGGGCGGCGCGCACTTATTCCGATAATGCTCGCTCCGGTGGCTCAGCTTACGAATTGGAGTTGCGACTACGCAAACGTGATGGCACTTATCGCTGGTTCTTGGTTCGTTTTAACCCATTGCGCGACGAACAGGGACAGATTACGCGTTGGTATGTTGCCTTGACGGACATCGAAGACCGCAAGCAGAAAGAGGACACTCTTCGCCGGGAAAACATCGCCCTACGAGAAGAAATCGATAAAGCCTCAATGTTCGAAGAGATTGTTGGAACCTCTCCAGCTTTGCAAGCTGTGCTATCGCGCATTTCTAAAGTTGCGCCAAGTGATTCCACGGTCCTCATAACTGGCGAAACGGGAACGGGCAAGGAGCTTGTTGCGCGGGCCATCCACCGACGGTCAGATCGCGCCTCGCGCGCGTTTGTGACTGCGAACTGCGCTGCTATCCCTCGCGATCTGATCGCCTCGGAGTTGTTCGGGCACGAGAAGGGTGCCTTCACGGGCGCGAGTCAGCAGCGCTTGGGTAGGTTTGAATTAGCAAATGGCGGTACGCTCTTCCTGGATGAACTCGGAGAACTGCCACCCGAGACCCAAATTGCCCTGCTGCGTGTTTTGCAGGAGCATGAGTTTGAACGTGTCGGCGGGACACGCCCGATACGCGCTGACGTTCGGGTGATCGCAGCCACGAACCGCGACCTGCAGGCCGCTATCAGCGCTGGCTCTTTCCGTAGCGATTTGTTTTACCGCCTGCATGTCTTCCCGATTGAGATGCCCTCTCTTCGAAAGCGAAGAGAGGACATTCCTCTGTTGGTGGAATACTTCATCGATCGCTATGCGCGAAGAGGTGGCAAGAACATAAAGCGTGTCAACAAGAAGACGCTCCAATTGCTTCAGTCCTATCCTTGGCCCGGAAACATACGCGAACTCCAGAACGTCATCGAGCGATCCGTAATACTCTGCGAAACAGAGATATTCTCGATCGACGAAAGCTGGTTACCTCCGCAGCCGTTTCTGACAGAATCGAAAAACCACACTGAACTCCCTCGAAGACTCCTGGCGCAAGAGAAGGAAATGATTGAGGCGGCCCTCAAAGAAACCGGCGGCCGCGTGTTTGGCCCTGAGGGGGCCGCAGCCAAGTTGGGCATTCCCCGGTCAACGCTAGAATCTAAGATCAAGTCGCTGAGAATCGACAAGAATCGCTTCAGGGCTTAGCCGAATTTTTCCGCCTCGGGCAGTATTCGCCTCCAATGACGGTTGAATATTGGCAAGTCTTCCCAATCGTGAATCCGCAGCCAGCACAATGAGGGTGAATGCCCACAGCAGCGTTAGTTGAATGTGTGGTCGATTGTACCCTTTCAGTTCCTGCTTTGGTTAGCGCTCTTTGATAAGCTGGACGTCCATGTTGATGGTTACCGCGTCGCCCACGAGCAGGCCGCCGGCTTCCAGAGCTGCGTTCCAGGTGAGGCCAAAGTCTTTCCTGCTGATCCGCGTCGTGGCAGAAACCCCAATTCGCGTATTTCCCCACGGGTCTCGTTCGCCAAAATTTAAAACGTGTTTGAAATGAATAGCATGCAGAAGTGCCCTGTAGCATTGCTACGCGGCGAGGATTCAAGGCCTTTGCGGAGTTTTGGCGACGACAGGTCCCTAATTGCGATTCAATGGGAAACGCAGATCGACCATCAGCTCTTGGCTCCGCCTAGTACAGGACGGGGAAACCGAGCACGACTGGGGCGCTCGTCTATACACGCACATATATATATTAAGGACGCGCGCAGGTCAGGGGCTGGGCAAGATTAGTCTGGAGAAGACAGCTCGATCCGTGCAAGTGCTTGAAAACAATCGTGGGAACGTGGGGATACTGCGATCGGGCCGTGACAGTGCGGGATTCTAACCAGCGAGAGGCAGCGTTCAATCCAAAGATGTTGTAATCGTACCCAATATAGGTACAATTGTACCTGGAATGGGTACACAGGTCCTTTCGCTATCGAAAGTCCTCTTCGGCCAAAGCCGAAGGTCGATCCTTGCCCTGCTCTATGGCCACGCTGACGAACAATTCTATCTGCGCGAAATTGCACGTCGCGCCGGAACAGGGATTGGAGCCACGCAGCGAGAACTCGGACAATTGACGGACGCCGGGCTTCTCCACAGGCTTCGCCGCGGGAACCAGGTTTATTACCGGGCGAATCGTGAGAATCCGATTTTCGAAGAATTGAAAAGCATTCTCGCGAAGACGTCCGGAATACGAGACACTCTGCTGGAAGGACTCGCTCGATTGGGGGACCGAGTTAAACTTGCGTTTGTGTACGGTTCGATTGCGCGAGGCGAGGAAAAGGCATCGAGCGACGTGGATCTGATGGTCGTGGGCAACGTGAGTTTCCAGGACGTGGTGGCCGCCCTCAGCGAGATCGAACGGAAACTGGGCCGGGAGGTGAATCCAACCGTGTTCGGTCCCCGCGAATTTCGCGAAAAGCTCGCAGGCAAGAATCACTTTCTTTCAAGCGTGGCGAAGGAAAAGAAACTCTTTGTGATTGGAGACGAGCGTGAGTTTCGGCGACTGGGTCAATAACGGCTGGCTCGTCGCGCACAAGAGCAGCAAGCAGGAGATTGGCAACCTGCTCGGAATTGTGGCGCGGGACCTGAAAGACAGCCAAGCGAAAGACGTGTCGGACGATTGGCGGTTCGCGATCGCTTACAACGCGGCATTGCAGGCCGTGACGGCGGCCCTTGCGGCCGCTGGGTATCGCGCGTCCCGCGAGAATCATCACTACCGGGTCATTCAGTCACTGGAACTGACCTTGGGGAAAGATGCGAAGTTCATCCGCGCCTTCGATGCGTTCCGGAAAAAGAGAAACGTGAGCAGCTACGACATTGGCGGCGGAGTCTCCCATCGCGAGGTCGAAGAGATGATCGGGATTGCGCAGAGTTTGCAGCAAGACGTTGAGCAGTGGATACGCACAAACCACGCGTCACTTCTTTAGCGAAATGACGAGCAGTGGGGAGGGAATTGGCCGTGACAGTGTGGGATTCTAACCAATGACGGGGCAGCGTTCTAACCAACTGAACTACGTCCCCAGCCGTGGAATCAACGACTTAGCGTAAAACCTTGCAACTAAAGCCTTTGCAAGATTCGCATACAGCGCACTGTTCGCCTGGTTCGCCCCTGACTGCAAGCTCTCCTGGCAAAACCGCCTGTAAACCGCCTGTAAAAATCAGTGCGCTCATCACGAGATTTATCGTAGCACACATGGTGAAAGAAACGAAGCACAGACGGACTTTGACGAATCGCTATTCGAGATCTCCACTCAGCCGACCGGCTCGATCGCCGTTTTAAGCAGCTCCTCGAAGAGCGTGTTCTCGCCGCCCATGAAACTCACGTCGCTTGCTTCTTACAACTCCTCGCGTGACACTTTGTTCCAATCGGCTCAATAGCCGTTCTTGTGAGCGAGCTCTCGGACAAATTCTCGCTGGGTCCTTCCGTTACCTTCTCGAAATGAATAACGGCGTTCAACGTGCCGAGAAGCTCTGCTCCTCGGTGCAGGTCGAATAGAACGACCGCACGCTCTCCCGGATATCAAATTGCTTAAAAGAAGCAGGCAAAAATCGTTCGCAGCACCATCTGATACCAAGGTATCGGCGATACCTTCGTCCAATTGTCTTGACCCGACACTTCTGGCTCAATCACGAGTAGGCATCACACTCGCAAACATGGAAGGGGAAGAAACATGGCAACTGCAACGATAATCACCCGGCCTCCTTTGCCTCCGTTCACGCGCGAAACTGCGATTCAAAAGGTGCGCCTCGCCGAAGACAGCTGGAATAGTCGCGATCCAGGCAAAGTAGCGATGGCGTACGCGATCGATTCACGTTGGCGGAACCGCGCAGAGTTCGTCAACGGGCGGGACGAGATCATCGCGTTCCTCTCCCGCAAGTGGATAAGGGAATTGGATTATCGCCTCATAAAGGAGCTGTGGGCGTTCACTGGGAACCGCATCGCGGTACGCTTCGCATACGAATGGCACGACGATTCCGATCATTGGCATCGCTCCTACGGCAATGAGAATTGGGAATTCAACCAGGACGGCCTTATGGCCTGCCGCTACGCGTGCATCAATGATCTTGCGATCGCGGAGGCAGATCGTAAATGTCGTTGGCCGCTGGGGCGTCGCCCTGACGACCATGCCGGCTTGAGCGATCTAGGTCTCTAATTCTTTAAAAGCGACGGAGCTACCGACTCCGCGTGAGGCTAACGGAATGCGATCAGACATGATTCCCGGCGCAGTTTTCCCCGACTATGAGCTTTCCGATCACGCGGGGAAACGGAGGAGGCTTTCCGAATTGCAGGAGCACGATCCGATGATCGCTGTGCTCAGCCGCGGCGGGTATTGTCCAAAGGACCGGCGGCCGCACGAAGGGCTGGTAGAGTTTCAGCGCGAGACGGAGGTCGGCTACTGGCGGCTGGTCACGATCAGCACTGACAACATCACTGAGACGAACGAATTTCGCACGGGAGTTGGCGCACACTGGCCTTTTCTTTCCGACGCGGGGCGGATGGTGCAAAAGGACCTCGATGTCGCCGAGTACACTGATCCCGACCACAATCCGATGATCCCACATACGATCGTCCTTGAGCCCGGTCTGGCGATTCACAAGATCTACATGGGCTATTGGTTCTTCTCACGGCCAACGCTGGAAGAGTTGCGTCAGGATTTGCGTGCAGTGATAAAGAAATGCCGGCCGGATTGGGACATTACGACGCAAGAAATGAAAGCGGCGTGGCAGCAGGGGCGAAAAGAACTCTTCTACCCGTACGGGAAAACGTACGCCAAAACCATCGCGGGACAGGAGTAGCGCGTGGCGCCCTTCAACACGAAAGACGATTCTCCATCCGGCCTGCCGGACGCGAAGCGCCGTCAGTTCCTTGTGACGACCGGTAGCACGGTAGCTGAAGGGCGGGACACAGAGTCTTGATTGAAGAAACAGACATTACCCACAAAAGGAGCAGTTCATGACTGAAAACAGGGGAAACAAGAAGACGCCTGAAACAATCAGCCCTCAGCCCCGATTTCATCAGCGGGCGAATGCAATGCAAGCCTACGGAACGGTGAATCACCTGCTTCCACTGGAACTGGAAGAGCCGGTCCGCTTAGAGATGACCGCGCAGCTTAACCAAGTGCTCGCCGACACCATGACATTGCGCGATCTCTACAAGAAGTCACATTGGCAGATCGCAGGTCCGACGTTTTATCAACTCCATTTGCTTTTCGATAAACACTTTGGCGAGCAAGTGGAGCTGGTTGACGCGCTCGCTGAGCGCATTCAGTTGCTCGGCGGCGTAAGCATCGCGATGGCTCCCGACGTTGCCGAGACGACGCAGATTGAGCGGCCTCCGCGAGGCCGCGAAGAAGTTCCGGTGCACCTCTCGCGCCTGCTCGACGCGCATCAAGTGATTATCGGTGAAACCCGCAAGCTCGCGCGCCGCGCCTCGCAGCTTGGCGACGATGGCACCAATGACCTACTCATCAGCGAAGTCTTGCGCACCAACGAACTGCAAGTCTGGTTCTTGAGCGAGCACCTGGTGGGTGTGCCGCTCGTAAGGGTAAAATCAGCAGCAGGCGCCGCGTAAAATTCGGGAAAGATGCAGGGCCCTATGGCCGGACCAACCACTTCACTCACGCTGATGGCTTCGCGGGCGGATCAGATCTTTCCGACGCTGACGCCTGCGCAGATTCGGCGGATTACGCCGCACGGTCGCGCCCGCTTAGTGAACAGCGGAGTGGTTTTGGTCGAACAAGGGGCAAACGATATACCTATTTTCGTCGTAATCTCCGGCGAACTGAAGACAGTGCGTCCTTCCGGTGCTCGCGAGACGTTGATCGCAACCGTTCCGCCGGGCCAGTTCACGGGGGAGGTCAACACGCTCTCCGGCCGTCGTGCTCTGAACCGGATCCGGGCGCGGCAACCTAGCGAGGTGATCGAGATCAGCCGCGACAGTGTCCTGGCGCTGGTACAGACCGATAGCGAATTGAGCCAGGTCCTGATGCGTGCCTTCATCCTCCGGCGCGCAGAATTGTTCTTACAAGGGCTGGGAGACGTCACGCTCGTAGGCTCGAACCACTCCGCCGACACACTCCGTATTAAAGAATTTCTGGCGCGGAACGGCCATCCTTATTCCTACGTCGATCTGGATCGCGACAGCGACGTGCAGACTCTGCTCGACCAATTCCACATTTCGGTTTCCGATATTCCGGTGGCCATCTGTCGCGGCGAAACCGTGCTGCACAATCCCAGCAACCGGGAAATTGCCGACTGCCTCGGGTTCAACAAAGATGTCGACCAGGCGCTTGTGCGTGATCTGGTCATCGTCGGCGCAGGACCTGCTGGACTGGCCGCCGCGGTTTACGGTTCCTCCGAAGGTCTTAACGTCCTGTTGGTGGAGACCTATTCGCCCGGAGGTCAGGCCGGGTCCAGTTCGAGGATCGAGAACTATCTGGGTTTTCCATCTGGGATTTCCGGAAACAATCTGGCCTCGCGGGCGTACATACAGGCGCAGAAGTTCGGTGCCCAGATGTTGCTCGCCAAAGGAACGCGGCTTACCTGCGACCGCAGACCCTACGTCGTCGAATTGGAAAATAGTGGCCGAATCCCGGCACGCGCCGTCGTGATCGCTACCGGCGCACAATACCGAAGATTGGCGGTTGAAAATCTTACTAGGTTTGAAGGCGCTGGAGTCTATTACGGCGCGACCCTTGTCGAGGCGCAACTCTGCAAGGACGAAGACGTCATCGTCGTTGGCGGTGGAAATTCGGCCGGCCAAGCAGCAGTATTTTTGGCCGAGGGCGCAAGGCATGTGTTCATTGTGGTCAGATCGGACGGGTTGGCCGACACGATGTCGCGCTATCTGATTCGCCGGATCGAGGAGACGCCTAACATTACTCTGCTAGCGCAGACGGAAATTGTTGCTCTCAATGGCGGCGAACACCTGGAACGCGTGACTTGGCGAAACAATCAGACCCGCAGGACCGAAGAAAAGAATAGCGCCCACCTGTTCCTGATGACCGGCGCGGTTCCGAACACCGCCTGGCTCGATGGGTGTGTGGTCCTCGACGACAAGGGATTCATTAAGACCGGTCCCGATCTTTCACCGGAAGAGCTGAGTGCCGCGAAGTGGCCGCTTGTGCGCCGGCCATATCTGCTCGAAACGAGTCTGCCAGGCGTGTTCGCTGCTGGTGATGTTCGGGGCGGCAACATCAAGCGTGTCGCATCCGCCGTAGGCGAGGGCTCAATCGCGATCTCATTCGTTCACCAGTTGCTGAAGGAATAGGAGACGGTATGCCTGCGCCGAAAGTGGCGGTCGCGTGCAACCGGTTGTTCCCTAGTCATTGCGTCGGGATCTACGGGAGAGGAGTTTTGCCGCTCAAATCAACAACTTAGGACGCGGTCAAGCGCGCTGATCTGTTCATCAAAAAGTTAAGGTAGATTTGTCCGCTGATGAGTTAGAAGCAAAGGAGTTGGTGAGCGGGGAAGGAATCGAACCTTCAACCTAGTGATTTTCAACCAGCAACCCACAAATCAATTTTTTCAACGGTTTCCCAAGCGCTTTCGTGAGCATAAATAGGCAGATTTGGGACTACGTCGGTCACGCGTACTGCCAAGCCAGCTCGCTGGCTAATGCCTCGATTTTATATGACACGCGCGGATGCCGAATCCGTCGTGGCTTATCTGAAATCCATCGGCGTCAACCACTAGTCTAAAGAAGATCAATCCGTTTCGAATTTCTCGTTAGACGAAGCCGCGATCGGTCGCGATTGCAGCTTCCAACATTCGCGCGCGATGGCCCAGTCCTCCTGGGCTCGCACAACCAGCACACGCACTTTTGATTCTTGCGCTGCGATGTCCTGGTCGGAGTGCGCCTCCGTGTTTTTGGCAGAGTCGAGGACCAGACTCAGAAACGTAAGTTGACTACACACGGCGGCGCGGACTTCTGGGGAGTTTTCGCCGATTCCGGCGGTGAAGACGAGGGCGTCAAGTCCGTTAAGCGCGGCGGCCATGGAAGCTATGCCGGCCGTGAGACGGTGGACGAAGATTTCGAAGGCGAGTTTGGCGCGGGTGTTACCTTCTTTCATCGCGGAGACGATCTGGCGCATATCTCCGGAAATTCCGGAGATGCCGAGGAGGCCGGATTTTTTGTTGAGGAGTTCGTCGAGCTGTTCGCCGGTGAGAGAACTTTCGCGCATGAGGTAGGTGAGGATGCCGGGATCGACGGAGCCGGACCGGGTTCCCATCATTAGACCATCGAGCGGAGTAAAGCCCATGGTGGTGTCTACGCTGCGGCCATCGCGAATTGCGGCCAGGGAACAACCGTTGCCCAAATGGCAGGTGACTATTTTCAGTGAATTCAAATTGGCTCGAAGCAATTGAGCGGTGCGCTGCGCGCAGTATTCGTGATTGATGCCATGGAATCCGAAGCGCCGGATTCCCTTTTCGAACCATTCATAGGGACCGGGATAGACGGCAGCGGCTTGGGGGAGATGCGCGTGGAATCCCGTGTCAAACACCGCGACCTGGGGGAGCACGCCGAACATCGTCGACACAATTTCCATGCCCTCGAGCTCGGCACGATTGTGAAGAGGAGCGAACGCGGCCATGCGTTCGATGGCGGATTCTACTTCCGGCGTAACAACCGAGGGCTGCTGAAAAAGCGTGCCCCCATTGACGATCCGATGGCCAGCGACGGCGACGTCCGATTTATCGCGAAGAACGGGGGAAGAACCATCCAACAGGTGGCGCAGTAGCTGTTTGGTTGCTTCCGCGTGCGAGCTGGCGACGCTGAATTGTTCGGATGCAGTCTGGCGTGATTTGATTTGGAGTTTCGCCTGTTCGCCTTCCCATTCGATGCGGCCTTCCCAGATGGGAACGGGAGGAACGTCCGGCAAACGATCCGCGATTTCGTAGAGAGAACTCTTCTGGCTGCTTGATCCCGAATTAAGAACCAGGATTTTCACAAGTTAATTTTGCCATTTCCAATCGCGGATTTCCGGCATGTCGTCGCCATGTTCATAGATGTAACGCTTGTGTTCGAAGAGTTTCTTGCGCAGACTTTGCTGGGCGTGTGCGTTCGTGTTCTGGAGGCGAGGGACACGGTCGATGGCGTCGGCGGCGAGATGGAAGCGGTCGAGTTCGTTGAGAACCGTCATGTCGAACGGAGTGGTGATGGTGCCTTCTTCCTTGTAGCCGTGAACGTGAAGATTAGCGTGGTTTTTGCGGCGATAGGTGAGGCGATGAATGAGCGTCGGATAACCGTGATAAGCGAAGATGACGGGCTTGTCGGTGGTGAACATGGAATCGAAGTCGCGGTCGGAAATTCCGTGGGGATGTTCGCTGGGGGTTTGGAGCGTCATGAGATCCACGACGTTGACGAAGCGGATTTTGATCTCCGGTAGATGGTGGCGCAGAAGATCCACGGCAGCCAGGCTTTCAAGCGTGGGGACATCTCCCGCACAAGCCATCACCACATCCGGTTCAGCGCCTTGATCGGTACACGCCCAATCCCAGATGCCGATGCCGCTGGTGCAATGCTCGATCGCGGCTTCCATGCTGAGGTACTGCGGCGCGGGCTGCTTGCCAGCGACGATGACGTTGACGTAATTGCGGCTGCGAAGGCAGTGATCCGCGACGGACAACAGACTATTGGCGTCCGGAGGAAGATAGACGCGAACGATGTCCGCCTTTTTATTTACGACGTGGTCGATGAAGCCGGGGTCCTGATGCGTGAAGCCGTTATGGTCCTGGCGCCAGACGTGCGAGGTGAGGAGATAGTTGAGCGAGGCGATCGGGCGGCGCCAGCGAATGCCGCGCGTCACCTTCAGCCATTTCGCGTGCTGATTGAACATCGAGTCCACGATGTGAACGAAAGCCTCGTAGCAGGAGAAAAATCCGTGACGTCCGGTGAGGAGATAGCCTTCGAGCCAGCCTTGGCAGAGATGTTCGCTGAGAACTTCCATCACGCGGCCATCGGGCGAAAGATTTTCGTCGGTGTCCACGAGCTTCTCCATAAATTCCTTAGGCGAGACTTCGTAGATGGCTTCGAGGCGGTTGGAAGCCGTTTCGTCGGGTCCGAACACCCGGAAGTTTTTGTGGGCGAGGTTGGCCTTCATGACATCGCGAAGAAATTTTCCGAGGACGCGGGTTGCTTCCGCATCGGCCGTTCCTGGCTTGGAGACTTCGACGGCATAGTCGCGGAAATCCGGCATGACCAGGTCCTGAAGCAGAAGGCCACCGTTGGCGTGAGGATTCGCTCCCATGCGGCGGTCGCCATTAGGGGCGATGTCTTTTAGTTCCTGCCGGAGCTTCCCTTCCTCATCGAAGAGTTCTTCCGGTCTATACGCGCGCATCCAATTTTCAAGAATCTGCAGGTGATCGGAATCGCCGCCGAAATTGGTGACGGGAACCTGGTGGGCGCGCCACGTTCCTTCGACGGGCTTGCCGTCCACTACTTTGGGGCCGGTCCAGCCTTTTGGCGTGCGGAGAATGATCATCGGCCATGTGGGCATTCCGGAATTCTTATTGTCGCGGGCGCTTTTTTGAATGGCGTGAATTTCGGCGAGGATGATGTCGAGCGTGTGAGCCATCTGCTGATGAACTTTTTCGGGATCGCTGCCTTCGACGAAATGGGGCTTGTAGCCGTAGCCGGTGTAGAGCTTGACGAGATCGTCGTCGCTCATGCGGCCGGGAATGGTCGGGTTGGCGATCTTGTAGCCATTGAGATGGAGGATGGGCAGAACAGCGCCGTCGCGAGCAGGATTGAGGAATTTGTTCGAATGCCAGCTTCCGGCGAGTGGTCCGGTTTCGGATTCGCCGTCGCCGACGACACAGCAGACGAGAAGATCGGGATTGTCGAAGGCCGCGCCGTAGGCGTGGGCGATGGAATAGCCGAGTTCGCCGCCTTCGTGAATCGAGCCAGGAGTTTCCGGAGCTACATGGCTCGGGATTCCTCCGGGAAAGGAAAATTGCTTGAAGAGTTTGCGGAGGCCTTCTTCCGTTTGCGGAATGTTCGGGTAGATCTCGCTGTAGGTTCCTTCGAGATAGGTGTTGGCAACGAGGCCGGGACCGCCATGTCCGGGACCAATGATGTAGATGACGTTGAGGTCGTGGAGTCTGATGAGGCGATTGAAATGGACGTAGATGAAATTGAGGCCAGGCGTGGTACCCCAATGACCAAGGAGGCGCGATTTGATGTGCTGGAGCTTGAGCGGTTCCCGGAGCAGCGGATTCGCGCAGAGATAGATTTGACCGACAGAGAGATAGTTGGCGGCGCGCCAGTAAGCGTGCATTTTTCTTAGTTCTTCGGAGGAGAGAGGTTCTTTGGATCCGGCGAGGCCGGGAGAAGCTGCGGTAGCCATGGTGGTGTACTCCTTGAATGAGGCCGGCTGGCGGGCCACACCTGCCAGTCAGATGCCTGGGGCCAATGCGGCGTTTCAAAAATTGATTGCGCATTCGCGCGCGGAACTACTTTTCGTGTCCTGCCAGCGTGACCGAGATGAGACACGCCAACGCTAAAATCAGGTTTGTGAACGTCATAAATTAATCTTTCGTCTGAGCGACACCATTCAATGCGTTTGTTTGTTCCTCGGCACTTCGCAGTTACGCGTAGCGCTGTACGAGTTCCTCCTCGGCACGCAGCCAATCTTCGACGTCGTGGCCATCTTGCCGGCCACGTGACTCGTACAGATTGAACGCGAGTTGGGCGATCTCGTCGTGGGCAGGGGCCCGTCGACCGCCGGTGTATGTTGCCATCCCCCACTCACCTGCGGCATGCGAAGTGACGAAATCAGATGCTTTTGTCATAACTCTCTTGTCTAATCTCACACCAGCAACGACCAATCCGCTTGGCACCTCGCTGATGCGAAGCTCGTTATCTGTCATGGTCTCAGGCTCCTTCCTTATAACCCTGGCGAAGAATGTAGCCGGACACTTACGCTCGAACGTCGGCGTTAGTGAATCTGCCGAGCGTGCCGATCCATTCTGCGTAAATACGGACGTCACTTTGCTCAACTTCAACCACCTGAACTTCGACCGGCGCAGCGGAAGTAGCGCCGGAAGTGCTTTTCGGCCGTATAACGCCAATGATCAGGGTAACAACAGACAGGCAGAAATGCTCCAGCAATCCAGTACTTATATTTCGTCAAGACAGTCACGTTTGCCTCCTGCACGCGGGATAACCTAACGGGCGAGCCACATTGCGTAGCGGACGCCTTGAAAAACAGTCCACGCGTGATGAGCTCTTAAAATGCGGTACCAACTGAGAAATGAATGCGTTTTCATGATTCCCTCCACTCGCGAGTGAGGCGATGAGACCAGAAACGCAAAAACGAAACAATTGGACGAAGGTATTGACAACACTTTGGTATCGAAACCGGGCGAGGATGGTCGCAGCGCGAGTTTCCGCCAAACAACTGAGTGTCGCGCGTCCTCTGGGCCACGTCTACGCGTATCTGCTCGCAAGCAATTTCCTCGTTCCCATGCAAATCCCCGCAACCGTACCGCCGGGGCGTAATCAGCGCGGGACCGTGTCAGAGGCACGTGGTCGAGACAATTGGGCGAAACGCGGACAAACTCCGCCGGCAGAAATGCTTTGTACTCCAACAGAAACAGAGCAGGTGAGTCTCCTCGTTGACTGGAATAGGAGGTGCCCAGCTCCGCCGCGAACCCACCTTTCTGAAAGATGTTTGTGCATTTCCAACGACCAGGAATTCGTGGCCTTGAAGTAGGTTTAACCTGGCATTGCCCCGACGCATTCTAGGGGCAAAGACTGAATCCCATTGTTGCTCCCGGTTTTTGTCCTGGCCGAATGACGATCGGTCGCGAACAACCCTCCGATCGATTCAGACGAAAGTATTGCCGATACCATCGTCCAATTGTTTGGCCTTCGCGCTTCTGGTCTCATCGCTTCGTCGCAAGCGTTTTCAATCGGGTATGCGAAAAAGACCTGTACGAAAGGAATCTACGATTTGGACCGTTTGACTCCCAGTGTTTTGGTCTTTGGCTGGCGCGCGGCGGAGCAGCTGCTACGCCACGCCAAGTACCCAGAGACTAAGTGTTTATAAGCGTTTGAAAGTTTGTGAGAAAGAAAGAGGCGAACCATGAACGTTCAAGAGGCCATACTGCGGACCGAGAGACAAGAAGCCGCGCAGCACAGCGCAGCCGAAACGGCATCCACCGAGGACCGTTGGCTCGTAGCGCAAGCAAAATCGGGAAGCTCGAACGCCTTCGGAGAATTGTACGAGCGTCATCGACTGCGGATCTATCGCACAGCTTTTCGGATACTTCGCAATCCCCAAGATGCGGAAGATGCAGCGCAACGTTCGTTTCAACGTGTTCTAACCAACCTCGCTAGATTTCGCGAAGACGCGCACTTTACGACCTGGGTAACCCGCATAGCTATCAATGAAGCCTTGATGCTCCTTCGCCAGAGGCGAACCGACACACCGCTCCAAGAAAACACCGATGACTCCCAAGCGCGATTCGTCCACGATCCCGCGGATAAAGGGCCGACGCCCGAACAGGCCTTCGTCGAAACGGAACGCCGCGCCGCTGTCCTTCAAGCGATTTCGCATCTCCGGGAAAGCTTGCGAACGGTGGTTCTTCTTCGCGAATTGCAAGGATTCACGAGTGCGGAAATCGCTCGGCGGCTTGGTCTCAGCGTTTCCGCTGTTAAGGCGCGTACGTTCCACGGGCGACGCCATCTGCGGCGGCAGTTGGAAGGGAAGTACAGGGTTGGCTGCACCGGATTCTTGAGCGGAACGCGAACTAAGGAATCGTGAGGTAATCGTCATGCAAAGAAAGCACGCATCTCGCTGGATTCGTTGTGCGAGTAATCTGCCCGGGCGAGGTTTCCTCTGAGTTCTTCAAAATTGAAGCTTAAGCACAAGTTGAATCGAACGCGGGCCCCCGATTTGGTACAGCGGATTAAGGCCGCCGTTCTGGCCGCCGCCGCCGAGGTAGTTGTTCAGCATTTGTGTGGCTTGGCCGAACTGGGGTGAGCTGAGGTAATTGATCGGGTTGCCGAAGTTCGGGTGATTCAGAATGTTGAAGACGTCGCCTCTCGCCTGCAGAGAAAGACGTTCTGTAACGCGAAACTGCCGACGCAGCGTCAAGTCCCACTGCGTCGCACCGAATCCACGCAGGGCATTGCGTCCCAGATTCCCTTGCGCGGTGGCAGGTACAGGTGTGGTGAATGCCGCTGCGTTGATCACCTTGCCTCCAGGCGCGCTTGATGGGTAAAGGTAAAACGGCACGCCGGGAATGACATTCGGCCGCTGCACGCTGTCGGCCCCTGATAGCGAAGTATCTGGGAAAGGATTGTTTCCCGTCACCACATTCACCGGAGGAGCGCTGCGAGCGTAAACGATCGAATCCGTCGACCAGCTTTCGAAGATCTTTTTCAACGCTCCGCTACCTGGCCCGGGAATATCGTAGGAAACAGCGCCGGAAAAAGTGTTCCGGATGTCGTAATCAGAAGGGCCCCGCTCGGCGGACGCTGAGAACTTGCCGGGCGGGACATTTTGAGAATTCCCGTCCGAGGAGACGTCGTCGATGGAGTGACTCCAAGTGTAGGAGAGAAGTGTCTGCAACCCATCCGAAAGCCGGTGACGATATTGTGCCTGCAGCGCGTTATAGCTGGAGGTTGCGCCGTTGCTCTGAACATCGAACCTGCCCGTGAAATTTGGATTCGGTGCAAAGTATATGTCCCGCCTCATTAACTTGCGTCCGGCGGCGCCAACATAGGTGAGAGCCAGAACGTCAGCCCTGCTAAAACTCTGCTCGGCCGCGGCATTCCATTCATACGTTCGCGGTAACACGTGGTTTGGATCGACGACAGACATGGAAGCTGCAGGAGGGCTGGTTGTGAACGGCGGAGGTGCGGCGCTGCTGCCTATCAGCGGGAACGACGATCCGAAAAGAAACCTTTGCTGAACATAAGGGAACGAGAACAGGGCATTCGTTACATCCGCGTACCCGAGATCGTAGAAAATACCGGCCCCTGCCCTTACGACCACGTTTGAACGCGCCTGCCACGCAAGACCAAGTCGAGGGGCGAAATCATCCTTCTGCGGGTGCCACAGAGATGTTCCTGGTGGCGCCAACGTCGTTGTCCCAAGATTAGTCACCTGCGTCACGGTAAACGGAGGAGTCCCGTTAGGCGAGGAAGGAGCTGTGTTGTACTCCCAGCGCAATCCATAGGTAGCCGTTAAATTGTTAGTGATTTTCCACGTATCCTGAGCGAAGAGACTCCAGTTGGATATTACGATCTCGACATCTGGCCTTCCGGAACTTACGGATGCTATTGTGGCCGAGTTGGCTAATACATCTGCCAGGGTGCCGAAGAACAAGGCCTGCTGATAGGTGCTCAATTCTTCTTCGGGGCTCAGGCGCCGGTAATCAATCCCGAATTTTACTTGATGGCCACTCACGATCCACGACAGACTGTCAGTCATATTGATCTGATGTTGCAGGTTATCTGCCAGCTTGCCCACCTCAAAACTAAGGCCAAATGGATTGAGATCTCCCTGAAAAGTAAAAGAGGAAGTACTCAAAGATTGACCTGTAGGAAGCAGCACCGAACTCGAAGGGGGTACCGCACCTCCGAAGTCGTCCAAAGTCAAAAAACTATTTCCTCGGCTCAGACTGTAATTAAATCGGAACTCATTGATAGCATGTGACGTGATCGTCTCATTCGCCCCGACGGTGATGGTCTGGGTGCGATCCTGAGTATGCAGAAGGGTGCTGTAGCCGAATGCAAAACCAGCACGCTGAACAAGGCTTGATGGAGCATCGCTATATCTTGCAAATAAGCTCAGGCGCTGCGAGAGAAGGTAGTCAATGCGTCCGCTGTAGGAATTTAGCGAGGAAGGATCAGAATAACCAGCCACAAATGCGGCAGTGCCGTTACCGAGATCGGGTCCGGTCGGCTTGGGAAGAGCGTTGAGCAGAGGCTGTACAGCACTGGGCGCGTTCTGGCGCGACGCCAGTGAAGGCACAAAGGTGTTGGCAATCTGCGGCTGGCGGACGCTAAGGCCCTCACTGGAGACGAAGAAGAACAGCTTGTCTTTCTTTATCGGGCCGCCGAGCACGCCGCCGAAGTCGTTCTGCCGCAGTGCAGGTTTGGGCAAGCCTTGACTATCCGCAAACCAGTTATTGGCGTCGAGAATGTCATTGCGAAAATATTCGAACGCAGTGCCATGAAGCGCGTTCGTGCCGGACTTCGTGACTACTGAAACCTGCGCGCCCGGGCTGCGTCCGAACTCCGGAGCGAAGGTCGAGGTTTGAACACGGAACTCTTGGAGTGCATCGAGCGACACCAGATTGCTCATCCCGCCAAATGCGCTCGTAGCAGGGAGTTGACCCGCTCCGCCCTGGCCAGAGCTGGAAGCAGGCGTTCCCAAATTCGCGCTCACGCCATCTACCATGAAGTAATTCGCATCGGGCCTCTGACCGTTCACACTGAATTGTCCCTGCTCAAAAAAAGCGGCGGTAGGAGTCAGCACAACGCCGGGCGTAAGCTCCAGCAATGAACCAAAGCTGCGACCGTTCAATGGCGAGTTCTCCACGAAACGGTTGTCAACGACAGTGCTCACGGTTGCCGATTCCGTGTTGACCAGGGGTGCACCGGATTCCACCCGGATTGTTTCCGATGCGGGGCCGACTCGCATCTCGAAGTCGAGGTTGAGAGCATCCTGCACGTGAAGGATGACATCTGGCTTGACTAATGTCTTGAAGCCCAGTTTTACAATCTCGATCCGATAGCGCCCGGGCGGGAGATTCGTCAGAAAATATTCCCCGACTCCGTTGGTCTCACTGCTATGACGGATGTTGGTATCTGGGGCGATGGCCGTGACCGCGGCACTCACGATTCGAGCTTTGGAAGCATCGGTTACGCGACCGGTAAGGGAGGCGTTCGTAGACTGCCCCCTGAGAACTCCGGCGAACCCAAAAAGATACGCCATCGCCAGAGACGCTCGTCTCACAGGTTCATACCCCAAGTTAGAAAGAATGCGACAATGCTGACGGCGGCCGCAACATCTGTCAACTGCCCAGTCGAACAAAAACTGAAGCTCATGTGAGTTGCTCCGTTAAGAGCTCCTGACGAGCTTCCAGCTCCGGGCATCGAAGCAAGGAAGAGATAATGCGATAAGATGTAGCGCACTGAGCGTATGTGGGAGGCGAATGCGGCATCCTATCGTGTTGAGTGCAACGATGTCCTCCATCGTGCTGGCGTGTTCTGCCTGCGCCTTCGCACTGAACCCCTCGTTAGACGTCAGCCAATACGCGCATACGGCATGGAAGGCGAGCGACGGCTTTACCAAGGGCGTCATCCTCGCGATTGCGCAGACGCCTGATGGTTATCTGTGGCTGGGTACGGAATTCGGATTGTATCGCTTTGATGGCGTGCGAGCGATTCCCTGGCAATCGCCCGCAGGTCACGATCTCCCTTCACAATATATTTACAGCCTGCTGGTTGCGCGGGATGGAACCCTGTGGATTGGCACGGACAGAGGGGTTGCGTCTTGGAAGGACGGGAAGCTGACACACTATCCGGACCTCGATGGACAGACGATTCAGTCCCTCCTTGAGGATCGTGAAGGCACGATATGGTCTAGCGGCGAGAAGGTTTTTTCTGCCCCGAACATCTGCGCGATCGGGAATAGCGGTGTTCACTGCTACGGGAAGGATGGCAGTCTAGGTGGAGGCTGGATCGTCAGTCTGTATGAGGACAGCAAGGGTACTCTCTGGGCACTGGGAGGAAAAGGGATCTGGAGATGGAAGCCAGGTCCGCCAAAATTCTATCCACTGCCGATTGCACCGGATAACCTCCACGGTATAACAGAAGATAATACCGGCAGATTGCTAATCGGTATCGAGGGTGGAATTCGACGGTTCTCCGACGGAAAACTCGAGACGTATTCGTTGCCCAGCAGGATGCAGCCTTTTACCACCAGAACACTGCTCCGCGACCGTGACGGCGGCCTCTGGATCACTGTATACCATGCGGGCCTTGTGCATGTTCATGACGGAAGAGCGGACGTGTTTAGACAAGCGGACGGCCTGTCGAGCGATGATGTCTTCGCTCTCTTTGAAGATCGAGAGAACAATGTTTGGGTGTCGACCATGAACGGCCTGGATCGCTTTCGGGCCGCAGCAGTCGCTACGTTTTCTCTGAATGAAGGCTTGTCGAATGGCCTTCCACGGTCGGTTCTAGCAGACAAGGATGGAAGTGTTTTGGTAGCCACGCCTGGCGGCCTCGATCGGTGGCGTGAAGGACAAATCACCGCCTACGACAAGCGCGGTGGAAAGCTCAATGGACGGACGCCGACTTCTCTTTTTCAAGAAAGGAGCGGGCGAATATGGGTGTCTACTACCCGCGAGATCGGATATTTGGAAAACAACCGATTCGTTTCCGTGACCAGCACCTACGACGGAAGAATGCTAGATATCGCTGAAGATTCCGCTGGAAATCTATGGATGGCCGACCAGCAAGGGGGACTCCTTCATTTGAGCGGCAGCAAACTCGTCGAACGGATTCCTTGGGCCAGCCTGGGGCATAAGGATTTTGCGCTGAGTTTGGCCGCGGATCATTTGCGCGGCGGTATTTGGCTTGGATTCTATGGAGGTGGCATCTCCTATTTCGCTGACGGCCATATTCAGGAGACGTACAAGGCCGCTGATGGATTGGGCAACGGCAGCGTCACCGATCTACAAGTGGAGAAAGACGGCACGCTTTGGGCGGGAACGGATGGTGGATTGAGCCGGATGAAAAATGGGCGTTTCGTCACGCTTGCTCGCGAGAACGGGTTACCCTGCAATCCGATTCACTGGATGATACAAGACGACGATCACTCGTTGTGGTTGTATACCCCATGTGGGCTGGTGAGCCTCTCGCGCTCCGAGATGGACACCTGGACTGCCGCAGCGGACAGGAATCAGGCTGCGAAGCAGATGGTCCACCCCACCGTTTTCGACAGCGCGGACGGGGTGCGGTTGCACGAACTTTCATACCACCCGTACAATCCAGCCGTCACGAAATCCTCGGATGGGAAGATCTGGTTCGTGCCCTTGGATGGCGTGAGCATGATTGATCCGCGTCATCTCCCGTTCAACACACTGCCGCCGCAGGTCCAGATCGGCCGGATCACGGCGGACCGCAAAGCCTACGACCCGGCTGCCTATGGAAACGGGCGCGTGCCCTTGCCCGCACGGCTACGCGATCTGGAGATTGACTACACGGCGCTGAGCTTCGTCGCGCCCGAGAAGGTCCTTTTTCGCTACAAACTGGAGGGCCGCGATGGCGACTGGCGGGACGCGGGCAACCGTCGGCAAGCATTCTACAGCGACCTTCCTCCTGGGCAGTATCGCTTTCGCGTGGCCGCCTGCAACAACAGCGGCGTGTGGAACGAAGAAGGCGCTTTTCTGAATTTTTCAGTCGCGCCTGAGTATTACCAAACGACTTGGTTCCGAATCATGTGCGCAGTCTTCTTTCTCATATTACTTTGGGGACTTTATCAATTGCGTCTTCGCCAACTTCAGCGCCAGTTTAATGCGGGTATCGAGGTTCGCGTGAATGAGCGAACTCGGATTGCCCGAGAGCTGCATGACACGTTGCTGCAAAGTTTCCACGGGCTGATGTTTCAATTCCAGGCCGCGCGCAACGTATTGCCTCAAAGGCCGCAGGAAGCCATTCAAACTCTGGATAGCGCGATCAATGCAACAGAGCAGGCAATAGCCGAGAGCCGAGATGCAATTCATGAACTGCGCACCGACCCGGCGCGCGATGCGGAATTGACTGAATCGCTGAGAGTCGCGGCTCAGGAGCTGGCGAACTCTGCTCAGCCGGGTTTTTCGACGCCGACATTTAAGCTGACGTTGGAGGGGGAGCGGAAAACCTTGCCGCCACTCCTTCAGGACGAAATATATCGCATCGCGCGTGAAGTCCTGCGAAATGCGTATCAACACGCAAATGCAGATCGCATCGAAGCCGAGATTCGATACGAGGACCAGGCGCTTCGGTTGCGTATCCGTGACAATGGAAAAGGAATTGATCTTAAGGTCTTGAAAGAAGGGGGAAGCTCCGGCCATTGGGGACTGCGCGGTGTCCGTGAACGTGCTCAGCGTATAGGAGCCCAACTGGATTTCTGGAGCGAAGTCGGCGCGGGAACTGAAGTTCAGTTGAATGTTCCTGCGGCGGTCGTGCGCGAAGCATTTGGAGAAGCCTCGAAACAAAGGCTCTCTAGGACTGGTCCTGGCCAGCGAGGCGAAACAAAATGAACGACAATGCTGCCGTTATTCGAATCCTGAGCGTTGACGACCATCCTCTCCTCCGCAAAGGAATCACAACGTTGATTAACGCCGAACCCGATATGAAATTAATTGCCGAAGCCTCGAACGGGCAGGAGGCAATCGAAGCATTCCGTTTGCACCGACCGGATGTGACGTTGATGGATCTTCAAATGCCAGGCTTGAACGGCACAGAAGCGATAGAACGCATTCGCAGCGAATTTCCCAATGCGCGCGTGATTGTTCTAACGACGTACACTGGCGATGTTCAAATTATGCGGGCCCTCAAAGCCGGCGCTCGGGCTTATATTTTGAAGGGGCACGTCCACAGAGAGCTGCTTGATACGATCCGGGCTGTCCATAAAGGGCAAAAACGAATACCGCCTGACATCGCCGAGGAATTGGCTCAGCACGCCGCCGATGACGAATTGACGCAACGAGAGATCGATGTGCTGCGACTCATAGCGTCTGGAAACTCAAACAAACTCATCGGCGACCAGCTCTCCATCGGCGAAGCGACCGTGAAGAGCCATGTGAGTAACATACTCTCCAAACTGAACGCGAACGACCGATCTCACGCGATCGTGATTGGACTGCAACGCGGTATCCTTCAGCTTCATACCCCCCAAAAGTAGGATCACCAAACCCGACGTTTGGCCGTTTCGATTGCGAATGAGGTTGCGTACTGTACGTTGTTGTGATGCAACGACTGTTCACGTCTTTCGCCAATGGCTGGCCCGGCAAAGGCCTTCTCACCCAACGGGCACTGGTCGCCGCGATTCTTGTGTATGGCCTGCTCACAAACTTTGAGAAGACGACACATTTCCCTGCAGTTTTCGCAATCATTGTGGCGGCGGCCGCGGCCTTGTTGCTCTTGGTCGGTCTGTGGACTCCGGTCGCTGGAGGGGCTCTGGCGCTTGTCGAACTCTGCATTGCCGTCTCTCAAATCAGCGACCCATTGCTATCCGTCATCCTCGCAACCTTAGGGGGCACACTGGCGATGATTGGACCAGGGGCCTGGTCGATTGATGCACTTCTATTTGGCAGAAAACATATTGATATCTCCAACCGCTAGGGAAGTTCCAATCCCTCAAAAGTGGTAAGCCAAACTCAGGCGATATGCGGGCACAAAACCCCGACCATATGCCGTTGTTCGAGGACCACGACAAAGCTAGAGTGGCCTGTGAGCGGACGATTAGTTGGGTGCAACTAAGGAGCTTGATATGAGTTCAGCAGCAATTTCACCAGGGTGCGGCGCAAGTTCGACGCAGATACTTGGGCCGAGATTCAAGGCTTCGGTTGCACCAGACATCACACCAGTTGTCTTTGTTCTCGATGAGGACGTTTCCACGCGTGAATCGCTGGAACTCCTCATCCGTAGCGCAGGATGGCGATGCGAGACATTTGTGTCTGCGCCGGAATTCCTTACCTGCCCAGTGCCTTCGGTTCCGAATTGCCTGGTGGTTGACGCAGCTTCGTGCACCAATGCTTTTGACCTGCAGAAGCGAGTCGTTCTCGAACGTCCAGGCACGACGATTATCTTCATGGCCAGCAGCATCGAGGTGGCCACAGCCGTCAAAGCGATTAAGGCCGGGGCAGTGGAGTTTTTCACCAAGCCATGCCCCGAGAGCGAGTTATTGAGTTCCATTCGGGAAGCGCTCGAACGCAGCCGGGCCGCCGTCACTTACGAGACGGAGATGCGGTCACTCCGCGGCCGCTACAGCGGTCTGTCTCGGCGCGAACGAGAGGTAATGACGTTAGTGGTCTCAGGCTTGTTGAACAAGCAGGTGGGCGGTGAGCTCGGTATCAGCGAAATCACGGTGAAAGCTCACAGAGGCCAAGTCATGCGAAAGATGAAAGCCGATTCTCTCGCAGATTTGGTGAGAATGGCATCCAGGCCGAGCCTGATAGCCTAGCGAAACGCCTAAGCCGTTAAGGATCGGCTATCCGCCAAGCAAATTTCCTCACCCACCGGACACTAGGAGATGAAATATGAAAGCAGTTGTTGTCCACCAATATGGCAGTCCTGAAGTACTCAAGTTCGAGGAATACCCTGACCCGGTGGCGGGACCCGGCGAAGTATTGGTGCGGGTCGCTGCCACGAGCGTGAATCCGATCGATTACAAACGACGCGCCGGGTTGATGAAAGACTCTTATCCGATCAACTTCCCGGGACTGATGGGAGTGGACATTGCGGGGACAGTCGTCACGGTTGGGCCCGGAGTGGAAGGCTTTTCCCGAGGCGACCAGGTGTTTGCAATGGCGGCGGACACATACGCCGAACTTTGCGTTGTGAAAGCCGCGATTCTGGCGAAAGTTCCGAAGGGACTCGATTTGATCCATGCGGCGGCGCTGCCGCTGGTGACGACGACTGGCAACCAGCTCATTTCCGCTACCGGGATCAAAGCGGGCCAGACGGTTCTCGTCGTAGGTGCTGCTGGAAATGTCGGGCGGTCGGCGATATTCACTGCGAAGCAACGGGGAGCAGTCGTGATTGCAGGGGTGCTGAAGAGCCAGATGGATGAAGCGAAGACCATCGGCGCAGATCAGTTGGTCGCAACCGATGACGACGATGCGATTGCGAATCTTCCGATGCTCGATGTCGTAGCTGATACGGTCAACGGCAAGACTGCTGAAAAACTGATCGCTAAGGTCAAGCCGGGAGGAGTGTTTGCATCGGTTCTCGGGGCGCCACGGAATGCCGAGAAGTACCCAACCGTAAAGGTGGTACCGGTGTCCGCGACACCTGATGCGAAAACTCTGCGGTTCATGGCCGAGGCCGTCCGAGATGGCAAACTGGTGATCCCGATCAGCCGCAAGCTGCCACTCGGCAAGGCGGCCGAAGCTCAAGCCGCCGCGGAGGAGGGTGGTATCGGGAAGGTCTTGCTGGTGGCTTGACATTATTTTGCGAACAGAGGACGCGAGAGGAAAATCGTAAAATGAAAAAGGGTCTGCGCGGAATCAACCCCGCTTCGAAGCCGAGTGGCGACGGATGTGTGGAATGCGTGGCGTCACGGAAAGGTTGGTGGTTTCATCTCCGCCGGTGCGCGGAGTGTGGGCACATCGGATGCTGTGACAGTTCTCCGAGTCAGCATGCATCAAAGCATGCGGCGGCAACAGGGCATCCGATCATAACCAGCTTCGAGCCGGGTGAGGATTGGTTCTTCGATTACGAGAAGCAGGAGATGATCAAGGGTGTGGAGTTACTTCCGCCGCATTCGCATCCAAAAAATCAGCCCGCGCCTGGACCCGCAGGAAGGGTGCCAGCCAACTGGGAATCGCTCCTACACTAGCTGCCCGTTACATGGTACCCAGCTGATGAAACGCTTCCTTTAGACCGTAGATGTTTCCCGCAGCATCCTAATTTATCGACAACAGGAGGCAGCGCATGAATCTACCTGACGCGCCGATTGCACACGAAGGCTTCTTCGCAGCTCACTTCTTCACCGTGAGCGACCAGGACAAATCGAAGGACTTCTATGTCCGAATTCTTGGCGGGAAAGTGATCAAGCCAGACAATCCCTGCTACATCAAGCTGGCTAATACGTGGATCATTCTCAATTCCGGCGGTGGCCCGACTCCCGACAAGCCGGAGGTCCTTCTTGAAACACCGTCGGATCTGAACAGAGTAAATAGCTTCCTTAATTTGCGTGTCGCCGATATCTGGGCCTGCTACAAACAATGGGGCGACAAAGGAGCGTTCTTTCTTACCGAGCCATTAGACAATCACGGCTGGGAATGGCGCTGCTACATGCGAGATCCCGACGGCTACCTCATCGAGGTCGGCCAATATACTGAAGTCGCCCTCAAGTGGTTCAACAACCGCAGTTAATTTGGGAAGCGATAAACAAGAGGACGTTCGAAGCTTCCAGGGTCAGCGCATGAAGCGATTCGCTCCCTGGTGAGGCGCGCAATCAAGAGCGGCGACATTACGCAGGGACCTCGACGCAAATGATCTCCTTGGGGCTTAGTCGGCGTTTCCAACGTCGCGTCGGGTCCGCCTCTTACAAGGTTTTTCGAGGACCGCCCGCACAAAAATATAACCGATACCATCGTCTAATTGATTTACTCCCCTCACGTCTGGCTTAATCGCAGTTGTTCGAGATGCACGTTGATCGGGCTTAGAAAGTTTTTTTGTGAAGGAGAACACACCATGTCTGAACTTGTGACGAAATCTGTGGCGCAAGAACAACGAGAACAGAAGATAGAAACACACACCGCCGTGGAACATATCCCCGGCTTTACCATCGTTGCGACAGCCGTGGCAGTGCTCGCCGTCCTCGTCGCCACGGCCGTTTACGCGCAGGACAAGTACTCGCTGAAATCGCCGAGCGGAATCGCGTTCTCCGACTTCAGGGGATACGAGGACTGGTCGGCGGTCTCTTCCGCCCGCACCGACGAGGTGCTGAAGGTGATCGTCGCCAATCCGACCATGATCAATGCGTACAAAGCCGGCATTCCTGGCAACGGCCAGCCTTTCCCTGAGGGCTCCATGATCGTGAAGCTCCAGTGGAAGCCAAAGAAGAGCACGGAGGCCCCCTTCGTCGTGGATGTTCCAGACGTCTTTAGCCAGGCATTCGTCATGGAAAAGGACAGCAAGAGATTCCCGAAAACCGGCGGATGGGGATACGCGGTGTTCAACTACGAAGCCGCATCGGACAAGTTCACGGCCGATGCTAAGAGCCCCTCCGACTGCGGACACTCGTGCCATGTGGCCGTGAAGGCGAAGGACTACATCTTCCACCCATACCAGAAGCGTTGAACCGCGCCTGCCCCGACATTAAGTACCCCGCGCAAAGGATGTCTCTGTGGGAAGCCCTATTTTCCACGTGGATACCGGTCTCCTGCGGGAAGTTCAGCCAATTGCACAGCAGGCTGCCGCCTGAAAACCAACCTCCCATTCTAAGTGACGACATTCGGCGCTCGATCGACAAACCGCGATCGATAACCCGATGACTGTTCGAAGTCTGATCGCTATTAGCAAGTCGGCCGGCGATGCCGACCGGTACCAAAGTATCGGCGATACGTTCGTCCAATTGTGCGCCTCCGACACTTCTGTTCTCATCGCGCCATGTCGTCCAATGCAATCGGACGTGCATAACGAAGAACAAAGGAGAAGGAACATGAAAATAGTGATGGTGCTCACATCGCACAACACACTTGGTAACACTGGGCTTAAAACCGGCTTCTGGCTTGAAGAATTCGCAGCTCCTTACTTTGTTTTCCGCGATGCCGGGGTACAGCTGACCCTCGCCTCACCGAAAGGCGGGCAGCCACCGCTCGATCCGAAGAGCGATGTACCAGAAAATCAGACGGTAGCCATGGCGCGGTTTAAGCAAGACCCTGCGGCGCAAAAGGCTCTCGCGAACACGGTCAAACTTGCGGACGTGAAGGCGGAAGACTTCGACACCGTTTTCTATCCCGGTGGGCACGGCCCGATGTGGGATCTCGCGGAGAGCCCTACGTCGACCGCTCTTCTGGAGGCCTTTTACAACTCCGGCAAGCCAATCGCATTGGTGTGCCATTCGCCCGGGGTGCTGCGCCACGTTACTTACCAGGGCGCTCCGCTGGTGAAAGGAAAACACGTCACTGGTTTCACGAACGGCGAGGAAGAGGAGATGCAGCTCACGAACGTTGTGCCGTTCCTGGTCGAAGATGAATTGCTGCGGCTCGGCGCTATTTTCGAGAAGATGGCGAACTGGCAGCCTTTCTCCATCGTTGATGGCCGTCTCATCACTGGCCAGAACCCCGCGTCATCGACGTCCGCGGCTCAAGCGCTTATGAAGCTACTCGGGGAGAGAGCCGCTCACGCTTCTGCTTGAGTTGACGATCACATTGGTTCGTCGTTGTTATCGATGACGGCGGCCAAGGCGATTTCGCCGCCTTGGCCGCGAAGGTCCAACACGACGTGGAGCGGAGGCAGCCACAGCGAGTTGCGATCCATTGTCGATCGAGCGATCTGTACTGCGACCATTCAAGGAGGGACCTATGTCAAATGATAAATTAGGGAGCGCCGTTAGTGCGAGTCGAGCACTGCAGCCCAAGGAAACAAATCCTCTCGATTTTGTGCCCGACAAAATTCCTTTCGACACTCCGTATGGGCCACCGATATCACTAGACGGGGCCCAGGCGGTTATTTCCGCGGCCGTGGCAGAGGCGAAAAAACGTGATTGGAAGATGAACATAGCGGTCGCCGATTCCGGGGGCAACCTTGTCGCCTTTCAACGGATGGACGGTGCGATGATTGCCTCCATTCAGATTGCACAGCACAAGGCACGTGCCGCCGCGACCTTCCGGCGCCCGACCAAAATATTCGAAGACGGCATCCAACTCATGCATCTCACTTACCTGCTCGCGTTGGATGGAATCATCGCCTCTCGAGGCGGCATCCCACTTATCGAACAGGGGGCGATCATCGGAGCAATCGGTTGTTCCGGTGGAACGGATTCCCAGGACGAGATCGTCAGCGAGGCAGGCGCGTCTGTAATCAATCGGCTCCCGGCGACGAACAAATAATCCAACGATCGAGAAAGCGTTGTGCCATCAACCGGTTTCCAAGACGAACGAATAGGTAGGAGAAGGACATGACAACTGCAAGCGCACTGACCAAGCCCGCACAGATTCGCATCACGCGACGCACGCCCGCCTATTGGCGCGTCACGTTCGATAACCCGCCGCTCAACGTCATGGGCCCGGGGATGGTCAAGGAGTTCCAGGAAGTCATCAACGCTCTCGAAGCCGAAGAGCATGTCAGAGTCGTGGTCTTCGACAGCGCGGTGGACGACTACTTCCTGAATCACTCCGATTTCACGGCCAAGCTGGAAGACCTGACCTCACTGCCGCCTGGTCCGACGGGCTTGCCCCCTTGGCCGGACTTCCTCGTGCGTCTGACGCGATTGCCGGTCGCTTCCATCGCGCTCATCCGCGGCCGCGCGACGGGCAACGGCAGCGAGATCACGCTGGCCTGCGACATGAGTTTTGCCAGCCGGGAAAAAGCCATCATTTCGCAATGGGAGGTTGGCGTGGGCATGGTCGCCGGCGGCGGCCCCATGGCGCGGCTTCCCCATCTCATCGGCCGAAACCGCGCCCTCGAGGTGCTTTTGAGCTCGGAAGACATCCGGGCAGACCAGGCCGAAGCCTACGGCTACATTAATCGCGCACTGCCCGACGCCAATCTGGATGCGTTCGTAGAGGCGCTCGCGACCCGGATCGCCAAGTTTGACAAATGGGCCATCGCTCAGACCAAGCGGCTCGTCAACACCAGCCTGCCGCCGGACGTCGAGTTCGGTGCCGGATGGGATGCCTGCGTCGGTTCACTCGGGCGGCCTGCCGCGCAGAATGGGATCAAAACGCTGATGGCGCTCGGCTTCCACAGACCAGGCGATGTCGAAAATCGGCTCGGCTACTACCTGGGCCAAATCGCGCGCTAGGCCGGCCGCGACGCGATTCTCAACTCCGGGATGTTGAGGATGGCAGCCGTTCGCAGCGAATCTTGACGGACCTGTTTCAAAAGTCTGCGGTGATGTTTTACATTTCCTGCACCAAGGAGGTTTGTATGTCTCAGAAAACCGGCGGCGCAAAGCCTGCTCAGCAAAGCGGAACCCGTGCTCACCAACCCGGACAAGAAGTGTTCAAAGCCATCGTGTCAGAGGATATTGATTGGAAACCGTTCCCGGCGTTCCCACCTGCCGCCCGGCTCGCCGTCGTCGTCGGTCAGCCCTCGGAGCCCGGCCCTTACACCATCAGGGTCAAATTGCCTCACGGCGAGAAACTAATGCCTCACAAACACCCGGAAGATCGAGTCTATACCGTTATTTCCGGCATCTTTTATATCGGGCTGGGCGATCAATTCGACGCGAGCAAGTTGGAAGCCTATCCGACCGGCGCCGTAGTCATTCTCCCTGGCAACACGCCCCATTTCCACTGGGCGAAATCCGGCGAGTACGTCACTCAAGTAACCGCGATGGGGCCGCTTGGACTGGAGTACCTCAGCGCAAAAGATGATCCGCGAAATAGCATTGACCGAAAAAACAGCGCGACGTGACGAGTGGTAAATTCCGATTCGGCGGTAGCATTTCGCTTCTAGCGTAATGGAAAGGCCCGAGATGAACGATCAGCGAAACAACGAACAGGGTTCTGGAGTGCGAGATCAAGCGATCCGCGCGGCGCTGGATCAGCATTGGACGGCGTCCGATGCAAACGATTTTGAAACGGAGCACCGCATCTATCTCGAGGACGCGGTGCTGGAATACCCGCAGTCCGGCGAGAGAACCCGCGGTCGAAGCAACATCCAGAACCAGCGCGCCAGCCAGCCGAACAAAAAACGCTTTTCGATCCGGCGAGTCCTTGGCGACGGCGATCTTTGGGTGACCGAATTCATCCTAACCTATGACGGCAAGCCGTCTTACACCGTCAGCATCATGGAGTTCAAAGGCGACAAGGTTGCGCGGGAAACACAGTACTTTGCGGATCCATTCGTGGCTCCCGCATCGCGCGCTCAATGGGTCGAACGGATGGACAACTAATCTCGACGCGTGAGGATTCGCCGGCGGCAGCGCCATTTGCCGTTTGCATATTTTGCGATGGAGGTACAAGCGATGGATTGGAAAGGGTTCGTCCAGTTTGCGCTGATGGGCAACGGTAATTTGGAACAATACGCCATACTGCTGGTGCGCGTTTCGATCGGGCTGTTCTTCGCCATCTCCGGCGCAAACAAATTGTTTGTCGCCGGCGGAACGAAACCCGTTTACGACACGCTCGTGCAGGCCAAAATCCCGTTTCCCCACTTCACAGCTTATTTCGTGTCGGCTGTCGAGTTTTTTTGCGGTTCGTTGGTGGCCGTGGGTTTTTTTTGCAGCTTCGGCAGCGTGGCTTTATTGATTGATATGATTGTCGCCACCCTGACCAGCGCGGTTACGACCGTGCCTAAGGGACTTTCGTTTCTTCGCTGGCTCGACGATTTCCTCTATCTTCCGGAAGTCCTGTACGTGCTCTTCTTTATCTCGCTGATCAGCTCTGGCCCGGGAAAGTTCAGTGTGGATTACTGGCTCGCAGGCAAATTACTAGGGTGACCGGCAGCCCCGTTGACTCGCGCATGGCATCCAACAAGGAGGAAAAAATGAAGGAAAAATACACGCACGAAGAGACTGCAAGGCTCGCCTACGAATTGTGGGAGCGCAGGGGCCACCCGCTCGGTTCGCCTGAAATTGATTGGTACGCGGCGGAAAGCGCTTTGGGCGCGCGGGATTCGCGAGAGGAGTTCTCGCTCCCGGGTGTCCGCTTTGAGCCAGAAGAACGTGCCTATCGCGAACCCTGAGTTCAGCGTGGTTGTATCGGATGTTCACCTCTAGTTTTTAGAGTAAGCCCCAATCGGTCATACAGTTAACGGTATTTTGCCTTCTCTTGTGTAGACATGCATGTCTTGATTATTATAGATGTTTTATCTTGCT
>Ga0137409_10000940_pt1 | contig 31763 bp, 44 predicted proteins | sample CZODoug1_16funga_FD_122059 | JGI IMG/M metagenome (GOLD analysis project Ga0137409, IMG submission 122059) | Vadose zone soil fungal communities from Angelo Coast Range Reserve, California, USA - CZODoug1_16fungal (Hybrid Assembly) | ecosystem: Environmental > Terrestrial > Soil > Vadose zone... | reverse complement strand
CTCCGGCAACGACTCGAGCACGATCATAGCCTCGTGAAACGCCCCGCCATCGTAGCGCTCGTCGAGCGCGAGCCCTCGCTCCATCAGGGTACGGACCACGCCGAGGTCGGCGAGCAGCTGCGGATCGTCCTTGCCCAGGTTGATGGCCGATCCCCACGCCGCCGCGGTCCAGTAGAGCATCGGCAGGTCCTTGATCCCGATGCGCGCCGCCGCGGCTCCCGGATCGCGCTGGAGCTGGGCGCCGATGCCCCGATTGCGCAGCGCCAGGCCGCGCAGGCCGTAGTCGCGTCCGCGCAGGTAGAGCTTGAGCGCGCGGGTACGCATCTGGTTGGCGGGATGTGTATCACTTCGGGGTTAGGGCCTGTCCCACACGGCCCAGGGTGCAGCAGTTTCGCCCCTAATCGTACGCCAATGCTTCAGGTGGTGGCAAGTCCAATAAAAAACCGCGCCCCGAAGCAGGGCGCGGTGTGAGGTCTAAAACTTGGAAAAGCCGAGCTTCCAGTCTACCGGATTATGCCGAAATACGGGTCCCAAATATAGCCGCCTCCGAGACCGCAAGGAACGTTATTGCCCACTTCCCAGGAAGTGCAGCTATTCAGCTTCCGCCGCCGATTGGGATCGGGTTTGCCGAAGTGTCCTGCTAGCCGGAGCACACAAGCGAGGGCGTTAGAGCTTCGGAAGGAGCAGGCCGCTACCGCCTCGTTGTCATCCAGCCGCCGCAACTCGACGATGCGATCCTCACCGGATGCACGGGCCACTACGCAGGCATCGGTTTGAAGATTTTGCCGCACGCAAGTCTGAAGCCCATCAGCACTCAGGCTCAGCAACAGCCGAGCGCGTTCCATAACGTCTGTGGGCACAGGTCTGATTCTCAACTCGAAGGTTGCACCTTCTGGCACAGCCTGAAATGCGGACTGCCACGGCTTCATGTGATCCTCTGCATAGAGCGCGGTCACGAACGGATCATCGGGATTAGCGAAGACCTTCTGGCCGGGGAGCACGAAGCCGCGCATGTGGACGGCAAGCTGTTCTTTGGTCATCTGCGCCGACGCGACGGACGCGCCGAGCAGGAGGATACTTACAAAAAATTGCTTCATGATTTTGGGGGTCGCTTTCATTTTACCGCAGGCTTCCAGATCACATCTTCGATAGGGGTTACGCCGGTCAGGATGAGCGGCCATTCAGTACTCCTCCCGCAGCATGATGGTGAGCACGCGCGTGGTCTGAGCAGGGTCGCTCGGGTCTTCGCTGCCGCACTCCAGGGCCTTGTCGTAGTAGTCGATCTTCCACATCACCGCGATGCCGTTGTGCTCGAAGAAGCCCATGTCACGCTCACCGTAGGGATCGTTGCCGGGGTTGAAGGCATTGAACAGTTCCACCTTCTCGCGGATGCGGGACTGGTCGGCAGGATCGAGGGCGTTGATGCCGGATTGTCTGTAGCACCCGGCTACAGACACCCATTGCAGTGCGGGCGAGGTCATTCAGTTCTGCGATGCGTTCGGTGCTCATGGCTGGCCCTATGCGATGTCGAACTGGAAGCCCGTTTCACCGACCGGCTTCACGTCCAGGTCCTGAGTCTGGCCGTTCCAGCCGATCTCCTCCAGGACCTTCGCCACCCGGAGCACCGGGCTGGCGTGGCAGGCCATGAGCTTGTGCGCGTCCTTCTCGCTCTTGGTGGGCACCAGGGTAACGGTCTTGCCCTTTGCCTCCAGGGTCATGTAGGGCAGGTCACCGATGCGGGATGCGGCCAGCTTGCCGAAGTAGAACTCGCCCTTGGCGTACAGGCGAACCTTCAGCGCGGCTTCGGCCTGCTTCTGGGTGGCCTTCTTCTTGGAGGCCGGGGCCTTCTTCGCGGCGGTCTTCTTGGTGGCTTTCGCCTTCAGTTCCGCAACCTTTGCCTTCAATTCATCCGCGATAACGCCGTCCTTCGCGGCGGTCTTCTTCGCGGCCTTCTTGACTGCCTTCTTCGTTGTCGTCTTCTTCTTGGTTACTGCTGTGTTGTTTTCCATAAACTCAGTTTAACACAGTTTGCGTAAACCATGTCGGCAGTCAAGACTTTTTTTGCGTGGCATATTTCCGCAGCAGTTCCTCGCCGTACTCCTTGATCTCATCGTGGATGGCCTGCATCTGGGCCAAGTCCTTCGCGGTGGGTTCGGCATCGGGTTCCAGAATCGACATGATGGACGAGAACAGGTGGTTTGCTCCTGCGTAGAATCCGCGCCGTGTCTCCTCCATTCTGCACTGCTCCAGCGCCAGCCGGTTCCAGCACGCGCTTGCGGAAATCGTTCCAAGCCTTCCAATATCAGTCGTCGTGTCACGCTTGCCTCCGTTCTCTTTCAGCCTCGGCATAGAGCCGCTGTTCGATCACCTGGATGGTTGCCGACTTGCCCTTGGGGAACCACTCGGGCCGGTCCTCGGCCACGCGCAGTTGAAAACAGAGCCATGCCCACGATTCGGGCAGACTGGCAATCGCATCGAACAGGAGTTCGTCATCGTGTTGCCAGATGGCCCACTGTCGCAGACCGGCTTGGGTCCGGGCGCTCAACTGGTCGAACCGCATCAGTTTCCCACCGCCTTGCAATAGAGGCAGAAGACCCGCCCCTCGCATAGTTCCACTCTGCCAATGGCCACAACCCGATGCCCGCAATCGAGCAACAGAACCTTGGCGCACGGCATGTTGACTACTTCCTCCTCGCGCACGATGCGCCGATGGAAGATCGTATTGCGCGGCCCTTCATCCGGTTCAATGAACGAGCCGCCGATGTTGATTCTCATGCTTTCTCCAACGCCCGCTGAAAGGCTTCGAACGCGCCGAGGTCTTTCCGTTGCAGGTCGTCGATCTGTTTTGCTATCGCCTCGCAGTCGTTGATGAGTCCCGCGATTGCGCCCAGGGCCTCACCCATGTGCGGCGTGAGCAGGGCCGCATTGTCCACGAGGCCAGCTTCGACCACGAAGCATTGCCGCAATCCGCGCAGCAGTTCGGCCCAGGTGCGGAACGGATTCGCGTAGATGGTCTGTGAACCTGGGGTCATCTCGCTTCCGGCGTTGCGATCCGCTGCACGTCCAAAAACATCCAGCGGAACCATAAGGTCGATTCGGAATCCCATCCATACAGGGTTTCCGGCCAAGTGAGGCGGGTTTCAATTTGGCCACGCGTCGTCAGGGTTATCGCATCGTATGAGTGCGCAAGCGCCTCAAAATCCAGCCAGACAATATGCGTACGGGGACAGGGATTTGGAGCCGTGCGTAGCAGGTATTTCAGGTCAGCGAGACTATTGATCTGGAGAATACGGGCCGACAGACTCGGCACCAATAGAAACCAGTTCTTCTGGTAGGCACTCTCGAACATGTCTTGGCAGGCATCGACCCACTCCGACCGGCCATCGCAGTAGGTCGAAGTCCAGAACCCGCCTTTTGGCTTCACGGAGAAATTGCGAACCGGCTGTACCTCGGGCCGCAACGTGGCTTCGGTGGTGATGTGTAGTTGCGGGGTCATGGCAGCAATTCCAATTTGGCATTCCCGCAACGTTCCGCGAAGCGCATCAGGTTGCCGAGCCTCTGCCCGATAAAGCGCCGAACGATGGGCGCAGCCTCGGTTCCTGCGTTTCTCGGAGGCCGTGGCGTGCGCGGAATGCGGCAGGAGGTCGAAGGCGCACTGGAGCACATAACCGGGTAGCGGCGCGGCTTCCGGCTTGAAGTAGAACGGCGCATTGGGACGTGGATGTTCCTGTTCGCATCCAAGCGGCGGCGCGGCGTCCAGGTAGTGCAGAACGGCAGCGGCAGTCTGCCCGTGGTGTGAGGATGGCAGGCTCGTGCGCCTGAACAATTCAGGATCGCGGCTACCAGCCGCGCTTGATCGCGGGTGATCTGGTTCCCCTTGATCTGAGACAGCCACACCACCGAGCAGAAGGCCCAGAGCAGCGCCGCGCCGCCGACGAACCAGTTGTGCTCCCAGAAATTACTGAATGCCGCAATCAGGTTGGCAATGCCGACACCGATTGCGCCGATGCGTCCCCATTTCAAATCGCGGTCGTAAGTCATGGTGTCCTTTCCTCCTGGGTGTAGGTGGCCAGCCCTCCGTTGCCAGCCACCTACACCGCTTGGTTCACGCCGCTTGACCGCGCTTGTGCATTACGTGAACCTGAGCTTTTTTTCGCTCGGGCACCTTGAGACCGTAGGCCGTGGGATCGAAGTAACGAGTCAGCGGCAAGGTGGGATTCTTGCGGGCGATCTCGGTATAGCGGAACTCGTCCCATGCCTTCAGGCCATCGGGCGTGACGTGAAAACCCCTGCCCGGTTTGTAGGCCACCCACTCCCGAATCAGCATCGAGCGGAACGGACGCTGGTCGAACTTCTGAGCCTGGGCCAGTGACATGTAGACGTTGCCCTCGGCGAACGCCTTCAACATCGGGTACTGCCGGTTGCTGAGTCGCGTCATGAGGCCACCGCCAGCCGCGCAGTAGGAATCCTGCTTTCGGCTTTCTTGCGGCATCCTTCCAGCGACGCCGCGATCCGCGCCTTGCGCTGTTCGGGGTTGAGACCGTTCCAGGCCCGCTTGTTGGCCTTTCGTATTTTCTTGACCCATGCCTCATGATCGGGATGGTTCGCATCACGCGGGTGTGTAGGTGCGGGTGCCGAGGAGTCTGCACGTGGTGAGTTTGCCCGTCGTTGCTTGCGGACCTGCATCCGGCGTTTCATTTCGGCTTTGCGCTCCTCGGGGTCGGCTGGCCAGCCGCTGCGCAAGACAGGCGCTACTTCCTTCCGTGGCCGACCGATGCGCTTGCCGTTCTTGGTGATGCGTGGCGCGTTGCCGTTGGTGCTCACGACTGGAGTCTGCAATACAGCCAGTTGACTTCGGAACTCATCAAGCTGGTGCTGCATCCGTTCGAGCATGTACTGCATTCCAGGCAGGAGCGCAGCCATGCCCATCTGAGCGTAGGTTGTCGTTTCTTCTGAATGTTTCATTGTTTCGGCTTTTCTCCTTCGAGAATGCCGGGTGCGAGACAAGGCGGTTTGCCACAAGAGGCCCTACCAACGAAAACCGGCCTGCCGAGCCCGGCCATTCCGAGATACTACTAAGTAACACCACCAAATGTACACCTGTTTACCACCCGTAATGTGTTGAATCTCGCCACTGGATATATCAAGCGGCGTGGAAGCAGGGACCGAGTACCACTGGGAGAAAACCCCATGAGTACATGTTGCGGAACTTGTTTTTGTGAAACAGCGCCTTCAGGACTCCGTGAATCTCCTCCCCGGATGCGCCCCGGCAGGCATCGAGAACCTGCCTCACGATGTCATCGTCAGGCGGCGGCATGTGGACCTGGGCCGCAAGCTGGTTCAGGGACTCGCGGACCAGCATCACGTCTTCCGTTTTGTGCGGCCAGAAGTCTTCGAGCGGCGCGGCCCGCGCTCGGGGTAATTCTTGGGGGCCTTCTCGGGCGCGGTCTTCCCTGGTGGGAGACTTGCGCGGTGTCTGGCCTGCTCCCCGCTCCGAGGAAGGCGGTTTGCGTTTTGCCGCCGCAGGCGGTTGTGTTGGTTTTGGATTGGGCGGCGGCGGCGGGTTTTCCACCGATGCCGGTTCCTTTCCCCCGCACCCCCTATCTTCCACTACACCGCCGCTCCTGTTCCCCATTACCCATTCCCCATTACCCACTCGGCTCGGCAGTGCCTCCGCAATGCCTTGTACGTGCCTTGGCATTGCCACCACCGAAGCTGTTGGCGCATCGGCACTTGCGCCGTTCGCTGAGGCCGGGACCGGGATCGTGCTGGTTCCTTCGCGCGGATGCGGGCATTGGTGCTTCTTCCAATTCGTAACCTGAATGTAACTATGCTCCTGGGCTTTGTACCTGTGGATAAATCCCTTTTCCGACAGCTTTTCCAGAAGGTTATCCACCGTTTGCCAGGGCACGTCATCCCATAGCGGCATGGCCTCGGCTTTGATCCGTTTGGGCCGGTCCTCCAGGCGACCCTCGCGGTCGGCCAGCATCCACAGGGATGTGAATAAAATGTAGGCATAGGGGCCAAGCTCACAGAGGTCTTCGTTGGTCATGATGCCGGGTTTGATGTATCGCATTCTCGCCATAACTGACCTGCCTATTGTTCGTGGTGATTGAGCCACGCAACCAGGGCCTCCACGCTATCGACTACACCGATGGCGAGACGGAACCCGATGCGAAGCTCCTTGTGTTTGGTCTCTTGCTCCGGCGTGGGACTCGCGCCGGAGCGTTTCACTTCCAATAAAAAACCTGGGAAGCGATGGTGTAGGGCCGCATAGTCTGGCGTGCCCTTCTCAGCGCCCTTGATCCATCGCCGATTGTCCGCGCTCTTGAAGGTGCCCGCGTGCAGGCGCACCACCCAATACCCGCGCAGGTGCAGCAGGTCGATGCACGCCTTCTCGACATCGTTTTCAGACAGCCGTGGGAGCTTTGGTGGCTTCAGCCGGAACCTCATCGGCAACCTCGATACTCAGAACTTCGCAGGACAAGACAAACCACTCCCACTCGGCGGGGTGTAGCTGAAGCACGCCGCAGACAGCCCAGTGATCGCCGCGCCGGGAGAGCAGGCGGGCGTGATGGTGCAGACTGCCGTTGACGGCCTGGGTGCTGTGGATTACCCGGAAGGTGGGCACTGGTTCTGCGCCTCCTCCATCGCACGCCGAAGCTCGATCCGGCATCCGGCGCAAATCTTGTTGAGTTCGTCTTCTGTCCAGGCAATCCGGCTGCGCCGGTGTTGGGGCGAGACCGGCAGGCCACAGAAGACCCGCTCCGCGCCGAACATCTGCACGTGGCGCTTGCCGTCTACAGGGCGCACAGTAAGCTCGGCCTGCCCTGCCGCCACCTTCCGCAGCGGGTCAAGCTGGTAAGCGCGTAGGGCGACCGCGCCGCGCTCCTGGGCGCAGAGTGGACAGACCATCATGTTGTCGGGAATTGGGTGATGGCAGGTAGGGCAGGTCACTTTATTTCCTCCAGTCCGAAGCGATCCGCTACTTCGTTAGCGAGTCGAATGTCCTGTTCGGTGAGCGGCTCAAAGGAAATGAACTTACAGCCCTGCGGAATCGCCTCGCCGTCGCGGAACATAAAACCATGCGGTTCCAGGTAGGCGCGGAGTTCCTCCTGGGTCCATTCGCGGTCGAGGGGTGGCTCACGAGGCGGGCGGCTCGTGCTCATGCTGCCTCCACGTCTGAAAATATTTTTCGGCTGGACCGCTCAAACTGGCTGCGGTTGGTACATGTAGAGAGTGGAGGGCCAGAAGCGCAACGGCCTGCACTGGGCAGGCCGAAGGCGAAGAAGGGGCCGGAAGATGAGGCCGGTCTCACGCGGCCCTCACCTTTGTTTTCAGCAGGATGTAATTGTCAGCATGATGTTGGTCATGTTGACGATTAGCACCTGCCAGCGGCACGCGCAGGGTAAGCTCGGCCTTGCCGTTAGCGTAGCGGACCTCCTGCACCCAGGTCACCAGAATCTGGCGGCGCTCAGCGGGCACCCTGGTGCGAGTGCCAGCTTTGACCTCGCGCGAAATGGTGCGCGTGTCCACCTGGATGGTGTCGGCTTCCATCGTGAAGGCACCGATGCGCCTGCGGAGCAGTTTTAGCTGGCCCTTCAATTCCGCCACCCGCTCAGAATACATCTGCTTGAGGTCCGCGTCATCCTCGGCCAATTCCTTCTCGGCGGCCTCCTTCATCTTGCCGATGAGCTTCGGTTCGAGGGCCTGCATCCGTTCCAGTTCGGTAGAATCCACATCCTGAGTCAACCGGCTGCGGTGCTCCTCGACCAGCGCATCCAGGTTTTCCGTCAGGGCCTCTACCATGCCGTTCCAGACGGCCTCCTCCAACACATCGGCTTTGATGGCGCGGGCCGCTGGACACAGGTGGTTGCCTGCTACCCGGTCCCGGTTGGAGCAGATGTACCAGGAGCGCCGTCCTGCCGGAGTCGTCTTGTGCTGCGGGCAGACTGCCTTATTGCAGCAGGCGCATTTGACCAGGGAACGCAGCAGAGCTTCGCGGCCATTCTCGCCTGCGGGCCTGCCCACGGAGGTCTTGCCGTTGCGTGCCAGAGCTTCCTGGATGGCATCGAACTTAGCCTTGGTGAACACGGGCCCACCCTCCAGAGGCTGCGGCTTCCAGTCGCTCTGCGGGCGTGCCTTCCAGGAGGTCCGCACCCGGTGGCGCTCCCTGGTGCTGCGAATCTTCTTCGGCTCCACGCACTGGCGTTTGTTGTAGTGCCAGATGCCGGTGTAGTAGCAGGCATCGTGCAGGATCTTGCCCACTGTGGTCGGGTTCCAGCGGATCTTGCGGGGAGCGGCAATGCCACGCGCCTGAAGCTCCCGGCAGATGCCCCGCAGCCCGTGGCCTTCGAGCGCAAGCTCACCCATCAGGGCCACGATCTGGATATCCTTCTCGACGCGCTTGTGGACGTTCTGCGGACGGCGCGGTTTCTCCCGGCCCTCATTCATGGCCTGCACCGTCAGTTCGGCTCCGGTCACGAAGCGCCAGCCAAAAGGAGAGCCGCCGCCGTGGGCCAGCCCTTGGCGAATCTTCTGCTCGACGCCGGTCCGCGATTTCTCCTGAATCTCGTCCTTCTGAAACTCCGCGAACATCAGGCCGATATTCATCTGCATGCGGAAGGAGCGGTCATCGGTGTACCAGCCCAGATTGCCGAGCAGGACTGCCGCGCCTGCTTCGCGGAACTTACGAATCAGGGTGAGGCCACCTTCCACATTGCGGGCGAAGCGGTCCAGGTGCGGGAAGGCCACGGCCTGCACGTTGCCCTCGCGTACCCACTTCAGGGCCTGCTTGATCGAAGGCCGGTTGAAGTCCGCGCCGCTGTAGCCGTCATCCTCGATGATGTACTCTGCCGGGATCTTGCAGCCGAACTTCTCGCCCATGTGCGCAAAGTTGTGGACCTGGGCGTCGAGCGAGTAGTTGTCAACCTGGGTTATCAGACTCACGCGGGCAATCCCCGCTGCGATCAGTTCCGGCTGTGCTGTCACTCTTGCGGCCATTAGCGCGTTCCTCCTTCAGTACCCTTTTTCCGATCTCGCGCAGCAGCCTTAGCGCCTGCACCAGCTTGTCTTCGCTGTCTGGCTCCTGTGCCGCTGGCACCACGGTTACTTTTACTTTGTCCGTCATTGAGGACCTCGCGGAGCGCGGCAATCTGCGCTTCGAGGGTGATGATGGCCCGCTCTGCCAACATGCGCCGCGCCGCGTCCTGGTCCTCGGTGCGCGTGTTCTCCTGGATGGTGCGCCCTTCCACGTCGCGGTAAATCATCCACCATGAGCGGCCCCGCATCTGGATAGAGCCGGTGCCGTAGGGCATCCCACTCGGGTTTGCCTTGGGCTGGCCGGGGCGCTCTGTGCTCCGTCCTGCCTGCTTGGTTTTGGTCATGCATCCAGGTTAACATAGTTTGCGTAATGCTTGTCAGGTGGTGGCGGGCGCTCCCAGAGGCTCCAGAGAGCGGATGGATTTTCCCCGCTCCAGGGCGTAGCGCCATTCGGCCCTGGTGCTCTCGCCCAGGTACCCGCCAGGGTTGATTATCAGGACCTCATCGGCGAGGTCGATCTTGCGCAGGTGCAGCGCGTCCAGCTTGCGCTTCTCCTCGTCGGTGACCGGCTCGTAAATCGCCATCGTGCCGGATGGCTCCTCCTCCATGTGGACGAAGCTCCCCACGGTGAGCACGATATTGCCTGCCATCGTCTCGTCGCGGTTGGCCTGCTGGTACTCCTTCCAGAAGCGGTTGACCCGCAGAGACAGACAACAGTGGGGCGCAACCCGTCACGCACCCGCCGCCACAGTTCCGCGTAGTCCTTCTGGCTGCGCAGAATGTTTGCCATCGTCATCAGGTGGGCTTCGAGCGAACAATCTGGCGGCAGGCGCTCCCTTGCCATCGCTGCCAGTGTTCCGTGAACGTGCCCAGGTTGGTAATCGCTCATGCTGCGGCTCCTTCCTCGATTGGTGGGAGTTATCCGACTACTTCCGCAGGCTGTTGTTCCTCCTGAGACCAGCCCAGATCGAGATCGGGAAAACGATCATGACTTACATAACGCAGAGCACTCGGCTTCAACGGGGCCTTATCGCGAAAAGCAATCCATGCCTTAAAGACATACGATGCGATCACATATGGACGCTCCTTCGTTCGTTGCGTGCTGAGGGCAATTAGCTTGTTTCGGAGAATGAGCACTGGGTCATCCTCGGCTAACGATGCCCCTTCCCGTAGTGCAGCGAAGAACATCTCGGTGCGCTCTGCATCCTGATGGGAGAACAGATAGAAGCAAGCAATAGCCAGGGACCGTTGGAGGATTTTTAACGGCGGCACTTCCTCAACAGCGGCTTGTAAATCGGGGTGGTCCATAACCCACTGTGCAATCTCACGCGAATTTTGACCGGCACTCACACCGAGGGTGCGATGTTCTTTGCGCCGGTAATATGGAATAAGCAATGCTGCCGCGGAACTTGCGGCCCTTGGATTAGATGCCCCGCGCATTGCCGCAATATCGCCTGCTGTCCGCTTCAGGCCGGTGTCGATCACATCGCGCAGTGCCGGGTCAAGGTCCCAAATGACATCGCAAACGATAGGTTTTCCAGCAATCATGCAAGCCGTCAGGCGATACTGACCGTCCAGGAGAACACCGTTCCAGTCGAATCGAATGGGGTCTCGGGTGTAGAGAAATTTGCCATTCGTAACATCATCTGTCAGGCGTTCTACATGGCCCTTACGGATGGGACGATTGATGGTATTCATCGTTTCCAGCCACTTCTGCGCCATTTCTGGAGTGATATTAACGGCGTCCTCACGCCGCGCTACTTTGGTTGTTTCTGGCATCATAAACACTTTCTCCTTCTTTTTTGTTTTCATCGGTGCTCTACCTCAATTGGCCATTCCATGCGCTCTGCCCTCATCGGTGGCAGCCTCAACGGTCTGGAAACTGCATCTCGGGGTAGCGCAGGACCTCATACCCGAGTGAGGCCAGCCGCGCTCGAATGACCTCCAGGTTTTTGCCGAAGGTCTGGTTGTGGTCATGGCGCAGCACCCAACACAGCGCATCGCAGTTGTGCAGCATGGTTTCCTGGTGCTCCTTGCAGAACACGGAATCGAAGAGGCTCCGGTCCTGCACCATCTGCACGATGAGGTCGTGCGCCATCTGGATTTCGTCGCGGGTCCGCTGCGGGTATACCTGCTCAATTGCCGTGGTTACGATGATGTCTGCCAGCAGGCGCAAGGCACGAATCTCATCGGCCATCATGCGCACTGCGGCCTCGTCGGAACCGGGCCACAGTTCGTCGGGGAATAGTTCGGACCAGAGGGCGCGGGTCATATCTCGGTGGCCTCAAAGATGTCAGGCGGCGCTTCACGCCCGCGCACGCTGTACAGGAACCGAATATAGTCATCCTCGGTTAGCTCTGCTGTCATCGCTGCCCATTCCTTTGCCTTCTCATTCAGGGCGGTGACCTTCCACCACGAAAAATCAGAGGCATAGCGGACGGCAAAAACCGGGAGGCCCGCAGTCGTACCCAGTCTGCTGATGGCTCTGTAACTCGGGTGCGATGACCATTGGGTTGGAGCGTGCTCATTCTTGTACTCGATGATGGCCACTGTTAGCCCGGTATCGTATTCAACGAGAAGGAAATCAAGATCAATGGCAGGACAGTGGAAACCCCACTTGCGGTGTCTCTGGCTCAGCCCCTGGTCCCGCCAGTGCGTACGCTCTTGCCTGACTTCGCCGTTCATGCAGATAGTCTCGCTTTCGTTGTTTCAATTGCCGCGCAGTCGGAATCAATGCCGATGAAGCGCCGCCCGAGCTTCAATGCCACGGTTGCGGTGGTTCCACCACCGAGAAATGGATCTAAGATCGTTTGCCCAGGTAGGGTGAACCGTTCGACCAAGGAGGCCAGCCCCATCTCGGATTGGCCCCACTCGTGGTATCGCTTATCGTTGGCATTGATCGGGGTCTTCACTACGTCACCGATCCAGTCACCCGCATACTGTCCCTTCACGAACCACAGGACAGGCTTCCAGAAAGTGTTGACCTTTCGCGCCCAGATTTGCGGCGCTTGGCCTCCAGGGGTCAAATATGCCAGCGTCCAGTGATAAGTGAGGCTGTCATCCACACAGAGCGCCTTTAGCAGGTCGGGCAGGTAGGACTGACCCACCATCACCAGCAGGGAACCACCGGGTTTGAGACAGTGAAGGGCCAGCACCGCCAGTTTGCGGTAGACCGGCAGGAACTCTTTCGGGTATGGCGGGTCCGTCACGATGGCGTCTACTGATGCTGATACAATCTCCACCTCGGACAAATCGCCCTGGTGCAACTCACAGTCAGTCGGCAGCACCGCGCCCACAGGTATCACGCGCCGCGCTGCGCGTTCGTCAGTGCGCACTTCGCGCAATGCTTTGGCTAAGGTCTTCTCGCCCGCTCGAACCGCGGCCAGTGCTGCGGGGTTTTTCTTTTCAATCTCGGCCACCAGCCGCAGTTTGCGCTCTGAAACGCGGGCCTTCTTGGCGACAGCGGGACGGGAAGGTGCCGCCTTGGGAAGTTGTAGGTCACTGTTGCCTACAACTTTCTTATGGCCGCGCCCGCCCTGCTTCCCGCGTTCAATCTTGGCCAGAGCCGCCCGCCGTTTCTGAACTGCACGGGCGATAACCGCCCGCTGGTCATCGGTAAGATTGCGCCGCCCTAGCTGGTTCTCTTCAATCCACAATAGAACGTGCTCGCGGGAAGTCAGCGCAACCTCAATAGTCCGGTACGAAATCTTGCGGCGCTCACAAATTTCATGCCGGTTGTGGCCATCAATAAGAAGGCCGCGCCAGACTGCCAGAGGGTCGCGGCACCCATGCGCCGCCAGATTGGCTTCCAGTTGCTCGCGTTCTTCCGGCTGCAACGGAGCAATCAATGTCTGGAACTCTGGGTCGATACTGATTGCCATCATCGCTGCCCCCACCAGGGCCGTGCGCCGGTAATGTGCCGCATGTTCTCGCGCTCCCGGCGTGCGCGTGCAGCGTCGATGGCATCCCAGACGATGAAGGCCAGAAGCACGAGGCCCACGATTACGGGCGTCATTTCTCCGGCCTCGGGTCTTCTCCGTCCTGGAAGCCGAATGACCCTTGCATTTCCTGCATCGTCATCGCTTCTTCGCGGACAGTCTCCTGGGTGTCCAGCCGAACGATGCGCTTCATCCCAGGGCGCGGCGTTTCCATCATGGCGAGGCATTCCACTTCGCGCAGTTCATAGCCGTTGTTAATGCGCGTGGTGAGGTCGGCTACGCGCTTGTTGGCAGACTTGATGGTTGCCGTGATCGAAGCCACCGCCGTTGCCTTCTGCTCTCGAAGGTCGAAGACGTTCTGGGCCTCCCGCGCCAGGGCTTCGCCAAGTTCACGGATTTCCGTGGACGTGAAAACGTACTTGATCGACTCATATAGTCGTCTCTCCATTGGGGTGGTCTCCAATCTTAAATTCGGTGAGGGCCTCTTCCGGCACCAGATAGCAGGCACCGTCACTGTTGGGGTTTCGCTTCCAGCGGTCCTGCTTGGCGTCTGCGCCGCGCATCCAGCCCACCACTTCGAAGGCAGGATCGGTCGTCATGATCGCGGTCGCGCACGAGCAGGGAATGATGTTCTGTCCACCGCACCTCGATGGTCTTGCCCACGTCTGGCTCTTGGAAAGTGTTCACGCCTCCAGGCCAGTAACGATTGAGCAGTTTCGCTACAGCCATTTCCGCGCCCGCTGCGTTGATGTCGTTCTGCTCGAAAGCGCCCTCCAGCGGATTGCCAGCCATCGGCTTGTGTTGAGCTTTCCCACGACGGCGCGACTCCACGACCCGCTTGACGCCGGTGCTTGCAGCCAGTTCGTGCTCGTACCAGGAGAGCGTGACCATGTGCGACACTCACACCCCCTTGCTCCGCGCAGCCATCGCCGCGCCGTGTTTCTCGGTGAGCTTGCGGGCCAGTTCCGGCCCCAGGTCGTCAGTGTCGATCACGACACCGGCAGGACAGATGACCTGCCCTTTGATCGCGGCCCGCAGCGCTGTCTTCTCCTCCTCGCTGAAGTCGTCGCGGATTTTGTCCCAGATCGGATCTCGAACCAGCATCACGCCTCCTTCACTTCCTGGATGCACTGCGCGATCTCGGTATCATCAGTTGAGCCGAACAGCACCCGCTCCAGCCGCGCAATTCGGCGTTGCATATCGGCTTCACGCCCGGCGTGTTGTTCAATCAGCGGCATCAAACGGTCCAGCGATTCATTGATCTGGCCCTCAAGCTGGCGCACACGTTCTCGATAGTTTTGGTCGTCCATCATCCCTCCTTGCTCACACACACAGGGGCTTCGGCTTGCTCATGCAGCACCTTCAAACAGCGGCAACGGGCAATCCCGCTTCAGCACGCGCTTCGTCGGCTGGCGCTTGGCCTTCGCCTTGTGCGGGTCTTCATCCGGCAGGGCCTCGAAGTAGGCCGCGTCCTCGCTGCGCTTCGCACCGTGCAGCAGGCCCCCGCACCGGCAGCGGCACCGCGCATTCTTGGCGGTCTCGCAGCGCGTGGCTGAACGCATCGAGAGCCGCTTCATGCCCGTTTCCTCTCGATGGTCTTCAGCGGGTTGCGGGCATCCAGCCTGCGGCCCAGGTCGAGCACGGCTTCCCAGGAGACCATGTGAACCTCGCGCGTGCCCTTCACGCGGACGCTCATCCAGTGCGGGAACAGTTCCACCACCAGCGGGCGGCGGCGGTACTCGGCTGCGGTCTCGCGTTTCACCCGGCGTTCAGCGGTGAGCTTCGTCATTCTTCCTCCACGGCTCCGCAGTTGAGGCACCGATACCCGATCCATCGCCAGCGCTCCTGGTAGCCGTCAGGGGCCACCACGCCGGTTGCATACTCACCCTCCACCCCTTCGAGTTCGTCCGAGTGGCAGACCGAGCAGCGCGGGCCTACTTCTTCGTCTCCGGCTTCTGCTCCTGGGCCGGGGCCTGGGCCTGCGGTTCCGTGAAGCTGGCCTGCTGCATGATCTTGTCCCGCGCCCTCGGGGGCGTGCGTGCGCCTTCGGCTGGCTTGCTGTCTTCGCCTTCGGCGGCTTCCTTGTGCGTGCGCATAACATCGGCCCATGTAAAGTCGCCCTCCTTCAGTCCGTTGTAGAGCGTGGCCATTTCCGCGAGGTCCTTCTGCGTGAGCGTTTCCACCGGGCGGTCCAGATACTCCTTCAGCATCGAAGCCGAGATGCCCAGGGCGCTGAACTTGTCGAGCACCTTTTTCTTCGCCGCATCGGGGTCTTTGGCATTCTCGTTGGCTACCGTGGCGTCGATCATGGCGCGGGCCTCCTCCAGCACGTCCCGAGGCAGCAGGCGCTTGCCGTTGTCGCGCAGGAGCTTCGACCTCTCCGCGCCCATCACGTTGCGGAACTCATCCTTGGTGGCTTCGAGCAGGTAGACCACATCGCCGTAGCTGTTCTCGCGCATCCCGCGTGCCTTGCGGCCCGCCTTCACTTCCTTGCGCTCCACGAGCTTGTCCAGCATGGCGTCGGTCGAGTAGCCCACATTACGCTGGACATCCACCACCGCCACGGTGAGCAGCGCCCGGTCGGTGTCCTCATAGCCGATCCGCGCCGTGATGTGGACATTGCACCAGTGCTGCAAGGCGCTCTCGATGAAGCGCACCGAGAAGTCCACAGCGAAGGCGTCTTCCCACTGGCCGGTCTGCGGGTTTTTCTTCCGGCCCACTGGTTTCTGGTACAGCGCGATGTCCGCGAATCCAGGGCGGCGGCAGTCCTTCAGGATGCCTTCCCGGAACTGGTCCACATCCCTGGGCCACTTCCGCGCCGCGATGATGCGGGCCTCAATCTCGGCCTTGGCTGCTGCCGCCGCAGCAGTCGGGGCCATGTCATGGCCGACGCTGATTTCTTCGGTGAGGTCCGAGCGCACGGTCACAGTGCTGCCCGTGGCGGGCGGCGTTTTCAAGACCTGCTGGTTATCCTGCATGTTGGGTTGCCTCCTTCGTCTTCGGTCGTTTGAACTGCGCGGCCTTCGGGCAAGTACCAAAATGGTTCAGGCCGTCCGGGTCATAGGGCGTGAGCTTGCCGCTGGATGCCGTGTGCCGCACGAACAGGATTTGCGCTCCGCACCCCTTGCAGAGCGCAGGCGCACCCACGTGCTTGAGCAGGGCCTGGGTGATGAGCTTCGCGGCCTCTATTTGCTGGTGCAGGTCCTGGAGCGTCTTCGCCACATGGTTGCCCAGAATCTCGGCGGCAGGAATCATGCGGCCTCCTTGTCAGCGGCAGCATCGCGCAGGTCGTCATGGCTGATGCGGATGCGCCGCGTTCCGATCTTGGTGCGCGTGTACTCGGCCAGCAGCGTGGCGCGGGCCTCGGGGTCTTTGATGTGGTGGTAGAGCAGCGCTATCGCCAGGGCCTCCCAGTTGGTCACTTCGCTGTCTTTCGACTTGCGCCACGTGAACGCGCCCTCGTTCCACTCCAGGCCCTCGCGGCCCTGAATGGCCTCCTTGAAGGCCGTCTCCAGGAGGTTCCGGCGTGCGCTCAATTCCTTCTGGACCACGCGCAATTGCACGTACTCGTTGAGCAGCGCGACTTCTCCATCCGTGGCCCAACGCAGGTCGGGCCGCTTGTGATTCGGGTAGACCTGCTGAAGCCATCGCGCGGCGTCGTCGCTGCTGCCTATCGGGGGCCGCTCATCGCCGATCAGGTAGCGCCGGTACCACTCCTCCACCCGCGCCAGCATCACGCGCTCTACCTCGCGGTCGCGCTCGATGGTGTAGATGCGGGGTAAGTCCTCGCCGATGAGCGCCACCACATCCCAGAGGTCGTAATTGAGCACTGCCATCATCCACCACATTTGGAGTTGGATGGATTCAGGGATCTCATCGGGATTGTGGCCCCACTTGCGGCGTTGATCCCAAAAGACGAGTTTCGCGTCTACTCCGCGCCGTTCTCGGGGAATCAAGGCGTCTGGCGTGCAGACCATCCAAGGGTGCTCCGGATGTTGAAGTGTTTCGTCGCACCATTCTGGAGACCGCCCTGTCAGATCTCCATAAAAAGCCATGATGCCCTGTTCGAGAAATTTGCCAAGACGCATTCTGGGCGTTGCTATTACAGGCGGCAACTGGCCTTTTTTCGCGGCCCATACAGAGAAGGCATCGCGCCACGGGTCCAGGCCGAATATTGCGCCGATATCCGTGGAACTTATGCCCTGCCGTCTCAGTTCCGGATTTATCATGCCTCTGCCTCCAACTCCGCATAAACTTTGGCCGCCGCAGTTTTCGCGAGATTAAGGTCTGCATAGCTTCCAAATCGCCGCCGCACTTTGTCATGAACGATTTTGACGACCCATCGGTTGTCCCGAGCATTCCAAATTACGCCTCGAACTCCGCTTCGAGATGCGTACCTTCGCTTTGCATTGAAAGCATTTCGCGAACGCGTCACTATTCGGAGTTCGGATCGGCGATTATCCAGGCCGTTGTGATTTCGATGGTCCACCTCACTGCCTACTGGTGGGTCGAGCAATATGCGATGCAGAAAGACCTGTCTCCGCGATCCCGGTAGCGTGCTCTTGACATAGTGCTTCTTGGCCTTTCGATCCCATGCGGCATACCAAGTTGCGCCGACCGATTGGACGGCCTGAAGGTCAGCCGTGTCTATTAGACATTCGAGATCGGGGCCCGCTTTCCGTCGAAGGAAGATTACAGTCAGCGGACCCCGACTCTCATGGCGATTCTGCATACCGAGCCTGCGTACCTTCGGATCAATCATCGTTTCTTCCTCCTGATGCTGAATCCTGCGGAAGTCGTCCACTGCTCCCACCGCAGCCGCAGAAAGATGCGCTCTGCGCACTGCGGGCAGGCCCAGTAGGTATCGGCAAACTGCACTCCGTTCGCGGTGTGACATAGGTCGCAGCGATAGCGGCGCTCATCGGCTCGGGCTTGTGTCTGCTCCTGCTCGAAGATGATTGCGAGTGCCGCCGCCATAAAACCCCTACGCTGTGGTGGTGCTGGTCTTGGCGCTGCGCTTCTTCTCGGACCTCGGGCCCTTCCTTCTGGCGGCGGCTGCGGTGCCGTTCTCGTCCGGGTGAGGCTCCAGGTGAGCCATCATCAGTTCGACCAGAATTTTGCCCTGGGGTACGCGCGATGCCTCCAGGCGTTCGCGCTGCTCACAGGCCCACTGCAAGCGGCGGAATGCGATACGTGTTACGCGGGTGTTTACCCGAGCGAAGTAATCGTCACTGACTGCCGGTACTGCCTGATGCATGAAGACACACTCCTCCCCTTGACGCCCTGCTCATCGAGTTTGGGGTCATCCTCGCGCTTGGTGGGTTTGCCGCCTTACGCGCCCCTCGGAAGTCAGAAATATAAACCCAGTTGCCGGGAGTTGTCAAGGGCTAAGTTCTTTAGCTCCAATAGTTTGCCACCGTTTCCGTGTCAACTCGGTGTTAGTTGCGTGTTAATAATGTGGTGACACAGTGTAAGTACGGTGCCAGATCGGTGGCGGCAGGTTACCGAAGGCGGGCCACGTGGCCCTCGAACACCCTTCGGGACAAGCACTGATGATGTCCTCCAGGCCGGTGGGGTCTAAGACAGGACGCCCAGAACTAGCGGCAAGATTCAAAACTTTTTTGCCGGTGCCTGCGTATTCCACCCCTCTAAATACCAAGTGGTCATTTGTGCCAAGGAACCGACACACTGGCGTGGTATGAAAACATCGCCGGATCGCGCTCACCTGCGAAGCGCGTTCACCATCTGTCTGAGGAAATTGCGGAAGAGCGCAGGCATCGCGCAAGAACGATTAGCCCTGGAGAGCGACATTGACCGGGGGTACATGGGTCAACTGGAGCGGGGCCACCACAGCCCGAGCCTGGAGACTCTGTACAAGCTGTTCCCGCCCCTGGGAATCACATTCACGCAGTTCGCGGTGGAGTACGAGAAGAGTCTGCGGTGCGTGCGGCGAACGCGCCCGAAACTCTAGGCCAGGGGAATGCTGCCCTGTGTGTACCTTTCGCTCCCTAGGGAACAATTTTGAGTACGTTGCCTGCGGCCGGGTCATACCACAGATCGCCGCTGGTCAAACCCGCAGCCGAACTCGGCAAGCCAGCGACTGCAAGGCGAGAGCCGGGATTCGTTGTACCGATGCCGACATTGCCGGTTTCCAGCACCGTAACTAATGCCGTATAGGAAGCAAACGGCCAAGCAGCAGCGTTCGGACGACAGATGCGGAATGAAGTATCTGTGCCAGTCCCGAATCCCATGAACACATCCAGACCCTGCCCAGGCGCTAGATTCAACCCGACTCCAGAGTTATACTGCGAGTTACTGCCGTCATACCACAGTTGTTTCACACCACCGGTCGAGCCGAGAGATAATCGAGCTTGCGGACTCGTCGCACCGATGCCGACATAGCCCGCCGCCGTGATGCGCATACGCTCAACCATTGTGCCAGCGCTGTCGAAGCCAAAAGCTAAATCGTCCGTGTTGAGGACGGCATAGATACACGGATTGACGGCGAGCACCCCGCTGATGCCAATGCCCGCGAAACTGCCCGCCGCGCTTCTTGCAATGAATACAGTCGTATTAGCTAGCGTTGCGGTTGTCGCAGTAGCTAGAATTTGCAACGGGTGAGTGGCGGACGGTTGGCCAATGGCAATCTTGCCCACACCATTCAACGCAAAGCCCGCCGCATTGATGTTGCTGGTCCACGGGCTCTGCGATCCGCCCGTGGAGTTGATCGTGATGTCGGCGCGGCCCTGCCCGGCATTCACGGCACCCGAGATGGTCACGTTCGTGCCCGCAATGAAGTTCACTTTGAATGCCTGATAGACCAACGCGCCATTGACGTAGAAGCTCGGTGCCTGTGGAACGTCAGGCACCTGCCACCGCAGCCCAGTGCTGCTGCTGGAATCCGCCGAGAGCACTTCGTCGTCGTTGCCCACAGCCATCACCTGCCATTGCGCTCCGATGCCGTTCCAATACAACACGTCGCCGGTCATGTCTCCGGGCGGCAGCGAGCCGCTCGGCGGGTTTCGCCACTGCACGCCCGTGTTGATATCCACGGTGAGCACTTGGCCTGGGTTGCCCATCCCCAGGCGGGCCACGGCAGTGCTGCCGCGCACGATGAGATCACCGAAGGTCGTCGTCGGGTCCGTCATGCCGCCGCCCGAGGCGATGGTGACGTTGACTTGCCCCAAACCTGCGTTATCCACGCCCGTGAGCGTGATGCCAGTGCCTGCGATCAGGTTGAGTCCATACCGGGTTCCGATCTTCGCGCCGTTGACCGAGAACGAAACCCCACCGCTGCCGCCTGCCGCATTGATGGTCACATTCACGCGGTTGTTCACGGCATCATCGGCAACCGCCAGCGTGATATTGGAGCCGGGAATCAGGTTGACCGCAGGCCGGGTGCCGGTGAGCGCACCGCTGTAGAGCACCTTCACGCGCTGGTTGGTGGTGTCATCCACCACTGTGAAGGTGCGATCCGCACTGAGGTCTCCGCCCCCGCCCAGGCCGGCCCCTGCAATCACGCGCCGGGTGTTGAGCACGCCACCGACACTGCTCACATCGGTAGCGTTGAGCGTCACAGTGCCCACACGCCCGAACACGCTCGTGACATTCGCAGTCAGGGTGACATCAGCACTGAGCGCACCGCCGCCAGACATGCCCACTCCAGCGATTACGCGCCTCGTGGTGGGTACCGCGCCGATGGCATTGGCGTCCACTGGCCCCCACTTCACACCGAGGGCCTGGGCGTTATCTGCCAGCAGCGCGTAGCCATTAGCGCCTACGGGGAAACGCGAGAGTGAGGCCCCACGTACTAGGAGGTCGCCCTTAGTCGTGGTAGGGTCTATCAGCATGTTGGCCGCGATCCACTGCTCATTGATCCACAGGTCATTCAGCGCCGTGGTGACCGTGTTCTCGTGGACTGCCGTGATGAGTTCGGTCGAGACCACTGTGGGCGGGATCGGCGGCGTTACCGGCAGGGTTCCAGCCTGGAGCGCTTCCGCCTGCCCAGGCAGGAAGACATCCGGCCAGAGTTTGAAGTCAGGCGGGATGCGGTACCGGCCAGGGATGAAGTTCGGGAAGACGAAATTAGGAACAGCGAAGTTCGGCGGCGATGGGGTCATGGTGCCTCCTACGGTTTGGGCGCGGGCACAGGCTCGGGAGCCTTCACAAGCTCCTTGCCATTTTCCGCCACCTGCCAGTTGCCCTGCAATTTGTGCTGGCGGATGAATAGCACGAGCGCTCCTTGGCGCTGCGCGTTCAGGGCCATCACCTGCTGTTCCACCTGCTGCTGGTGCGTCTTGATATCGGCCAGCAGGCTAATCAAGGCGTCATCCAGCGGGAAGTTTTCGGCCTCCTGCTGCTGCTGTTCCGGCTGCTGCCCGTTGCTGTTCGGTCCCATTGCTGTTCTCTCCTTTCCTTAGTGTCCTGCGTACATCCCATTGACGAAGCGAAGATAGACCCCGCCGACGTTCACATACTCAGTGACTCCCACATACCCTCCCACTTGGAATCCGCCATCCGCGCGGCAGACGCCGGAATTGCCCGAGAGGTAGACATAGCTTCCGCCCTGGAGCGTGAGTTCTCCCCACCCGCCGCCAGGAGCACGCACCAGCGCTCCGATGTTCGAGCCTGCATAGTAGATGACCATGCCGCGCGAGATGAAGGAAGCCTTATCGGGATAGCCCTCTGCGATGAGCGCAAGAGAGCCGTACGACTGGTCGAAGGTGACCGGGCTGGTATGAATTTGGAAACTGCCCGAAGTGATACTGAGGCTGGCATCGGTAATGTACAGATTGCCGCTCGTGTCGGTTCTGACTTTGGCATTGTAGTAGCCGCTGCCTCCTGCGCCGAAGACCTGAAACCACCCGCCATAGGTTCCGCCTGAGTCCAGATACCCGACCTGGGCCACCAGCGAATTGGTGCTGTACACGTTGATGCGACCGGGCATGTTGCCCAGGCCCCCGACATTCAGAGCATAGGTGTCCAGCTTGTCTGAAGTGATGCTCCCGGCATAGAGCTTGCCGCCTGAGATGTTGGCAATCTGCCCGTCCGTGATCTGGTTGATCGTGATCGTCGCCGCGTTGATGCTGCCGATCTGGTAGTAGGAGAGCGTGCCGCTAATCTGGTTTGCGTTGATGGCATCGATCTTGGTTCCGCTGATGGTGCCCTGGATCGTGCTGGCGTTGACCGTGGCGATCTGGCCTGCGGTCAATTGGCCGCTGATGCTGGAAGCGTTCACGGCTGCGATCTGGCCTGCCTGCACCAGCCCGGTAATCTGGCCTGCGGTGATGGACTGAATCTGCGCCGCGACGATGACGCCGATGATGGACTGGGCGCTGATGGCCCCGATGTAGTAGAAGCTCATCAGCGTGCCCTTGGGGTTGTCATTCTGGAACCAGGAGAGACCGTTGGCGGTGATCTGGTAGAAGTGCCCGTCAGGGACGTAGTAGAAAAACGTGTTCGCGGGGTAGTTGCTGTTGGGCAGGGCAGGCAGTTGCGCGGCGGTCTGAATCATGGGCACCGGACGCAGCGCATCGACGTACTTGGCGAGGTTGTCGATGATCTGGTTGCCCAGTTGCGAAGACAGAATCACGCCCTGGATCGTGGTAGCGTTAACGCTGCCGATCTGGGTCGCGGTGATGACTCCCTGAATGCTGGTGGCGTTGACGCTGCCCACCTGCTGCGCATTGAGAGCGCCGACAATCGCGCCCGCGTTGACGCTGGTAATCTGGCCCGCCGTGATCTGGCCCAGGATCGAGGTCGCGTTCACGTTGCCGATCTGACCGGCTTGGATGAGGCCCACCACGCTGCCCGCATTCACCGTGGCAATGGAGCCAGCGTGCAGGCCACCAGGAGCGATGCTGGCATCGGTCACGCTCCCAGGGGCCACCGACGCCACCGGCTGGTTGGAGGTCTTCCACTTGGCGCGTTGCTCCAGCAGCCGCAGAATAGTCTCCAGGTCGGGCTGCGCCGCGCCGAACTGGGCCTCGTAGCGAACCTGCCATTGGTCCTCCCACTGCATCGTCAGAGCGCGGATAGTGTAGTCGCCGTTGATGCCGAGAGAGTCTTCGTGGATCGAGACCCGCATCCCGCATTCGAGGCCGTCCTGCCAGATGGTGAAGTTCCCCTGCTCTACCGGGAAGGCATATTGCAGCACCGTGGACTTCGCCCGCAAGGAGGCGTCCCAGGCCGTGGTGATCTGGTCGTCGACCACTGCCGAGGCATACTCGCCGTACTGCTGGATGGAAACCGGGTCCGCGTAGGTGGCCTCAATCAGCAGGCCGGTAGTAGTGTCCGCCGCTCCGCGCACATAGGCGCGGTTGACCGGGTTGCTGAAGTCATGCCGGTATCCGCTCACCTTCACCGGGAAGCTGGTCACGTAATCGGGGCTGGTGGAGAGCGCGAAGGGAGCCAGCGGCGCAGCCGATGCAGGGCCGTAGTGCAGGTTGGCGTCGAAGTCTACCCGCCACGTGCCCATCGAGAGCGAACAGATGTCATCCAGCACCTGCCTGCACGTCTTCGTCATCCAGTCGAAGCTCATGATGACCGGCACCAGGAGGCCGATGTCCGTCAGGTGGATCTTGGGACAGAACTTCCCGAGCAGTGCAAGGATGATGCCCTGGTCGCTGTTGGGCAGGACCAGCGGAAAGCTGGAATCCCAACACACGGAGCGATCCAGCCACACCGCCCAGTCGTTCAGGTCGCACTTGTAGAAGACTTCGAAGGTGGGGGCGTCCGACTGCTCCATTTCGAGCGCGTAAATCTGCCCGTCGAACAGCTTGGTGACTCCATCGCGGCCATCGAGGATGACGACCTCGTACAGTTCCCGCAGAGCGATGGCGTAGGTGTCCTGGTCGTAGTGCGCATAGTCATAGCGGGCCACGCGGTTGAGCGTGCGGCCCATGATGGTCAGGTTGGCCGTGGTGATGCGCCGTGAAGAGTCGAAGGCGATGCGCGTCTCCGCGAGTCGGCAGGCATCGGTGACGTCCTGCCCGTTCAGCATCACGATGACGTTCACGAGACCTGCACCAGTTGGGTGCTGAGGTTCTGCGCGATCTGGTTGCCCAGGGCACGCGCGGCCTCGGCGGTGGTCAGTCCCTGCGGGCTGATGTTGATGGTTACGGCACGCGGGCCGGTGGTGATGGCCGTCTCGATATTGCCCACGATGGTGCGGATGTCTTCCAGCACCACCTTGGTGTCCACGATGTAGGGAGCGAGGCCGACGATTTGATTTTGGATGGCCTGCTGAATCGGAGTGATAACACCGATCCAGTCTTTGAATAGGTCCCGCAGGTTCTCGGTGGCCTTGGTGTTGTAGCCGAACGCAATCTCATCCCCGATGCGGAAGAGTTCGCCCAGGATGCCGCCGTCTGCCCGCTCCCCGACGTACATCATGGTGTAGCGGGTGTTGTGCTCGATGGCGTTGAGCGTGGTTTCCATCTTGGCTTGCTGGAAATTGCTAATCACGCTCGATATTGCCGTGACCGCGCCAGAGATTGCGCCGATCCAGCCTGTGAGACTGTTCCCCACAGCGGACGCAGCGCCACCGCCACCGCCACCACTGCCGCCGCCTGATGGCAGGGGGGTGCTGGCCGATTCGGTCACCTTCTCGGTCTTCCCCAGAACGTCATCGAGGATCTTGCCCAGGTCTGTCAGGATGCCCTTCAGCCCGGTAGTCTTCCCGGTGAGAACCCCGATCACTTCATCGCTGGCCACATGCAGGATGCTCTTGGCGATGTCGCCCATTGCCGCAGTTGCCAGGGACGCGATATCGCCCCAGATGGTGGTGTGCTGCGCCTTCAACTGGTCGAGCTTCCCGCCAGGGCCGATGATGTCCGCGACGAATGCCGCATAGTCGGCCTTCTGCTTCTCTAGTTCCGTATGCAGGTCGGTGGTGCTCTGCTGGTAGTCGGCCTTGATCTGGTTTTTCTGCTCCTCGCTCTTTTGCAGAATCCCGGTCTTCGCCGTCTCGAAATCCTTGGCCTTCTGGGTCAGTGCATCGACCTGCGCCTGAATCTCCGCGTCCTGCTCCTTCTGGTGACTGGCCTGAATCTGGTCAAGCTGCGTCTGGTGGGTGACGATGGCGTCGTCCAGGTCCTTCTTCTTCTGGGCCAGCGAATCGACCTGCTGCTGTACCTCGGTGTCCAGGCCCTTCTGGTAATCGGATCGCGCCTGCTCCTGCTTCTTCGCGTTGTCAGCCTGGAACTCGTCGAAGTCGCGCGTCTTGTCGGCTAGGCTGGTTTTGAGGTCCTCAGTCTCGCGGTCCTGCCTGGTTTTTTGATCCCGCGTGTAGCGGTCCAGGTTGCGGTTCTGCTCGTCGATGTAGTCCTGGAGGTCTTCTCCCTTGCGCCGCAGGGAGGTCTGGAGGTCGTCTTCCTCGCTGCTGTAGGTGCCGTTGTTTTTGGCGCGGACCTCCGCAATTTTCTTGGCGGTGTCCTCGGCATATCGCTGGTAATCCTTCTGCCGCTCCTCAATGTTGGTCTTGGTGTTTTCGGTCTCATCCTGAATGTTGGTCGCGGTATCCTCACCCACCCGCGCCAGCGTTTTATTCGTGTCGCGCACGAAGTCTTCGTAGGTCTGCCGCTGGTCATCGAGTTCCTTCCGCAAGCTGTCGGTCTGCTGCTCTAGCTGGTCGGCCCACTTTTGCTTGATGTCCTCGATGTTCTGCCCGACCTCCTTGGCGAAGTCTTCGTAATCCTGCTGTTTCTGGTGGAGCGCGTCGTCCGCAGCCTTCACTTCGGCGGCGGCGGCGTCGGCGTGCTTCTGCTTGATGCCGTCGATGTTCTGTGACACCGTGGCGGCATAGTCGTCGTACTGCTTCTGGGCATCGTCCAGCGCGGCCTGGGTGTCACTGGCCTCCTTCTCCATCGCCGTGTTGTAGTTGTCGGTGAGGGACTGCAACTGCTTCGCGTTGTCGGCGACGTAGGTGTCCCACTCCTTGGCGCGGGTGACTAGCGATGCCTGGAGGTCGGCTTCCTGCTTCTTCAGTTCGGCGTTGGGGTCTTTGCCGAACATGCGGTCGAATATTTTGTCGATGACATCGTTTTTGAATTTCTCCGCAAGGCTTTTGATCTCCTTGAACAGATCACCCCAGACGTCCTTCGCCTTCTGCGTGTACTTCTTCAGCCGCGCCTCGGCATCGTTCAGTTGCTTCTGGTCTTCCTTCGACCAGTCCACACCGTGGCGCTCCCGGTCTGCCTTCAGCGCCTTCTGCATTACTATCCACGCCTGAAGTATGGCCTCCGGACTCTTCACGGCCTCCTTGGTGATCTGGCCGTAAATCTCCGTCGCGGCTTTTAACTGGTCGTCCAGTTCCTTGGTGGACTTCATGCCGATGGAGTGGTACGCATCGTTGATGTCCTTCTGCACGGAGTCGCCAGCCTTCTTCGTGGCCACGGCCAGCGCATCGGTCGCGGCCTTGATCTTGGCCAGCGCCTCCGGTCCACGGTCGCCAGATGCGACCAGTTGCGCGAGGTACTTCTGAGCTTCCGCTACGATGTGCTGGTACATCTCGGTGGCGGTCACTTCGCCGCGCTCGTGGGCATCCTTCCACGGCTGGCTCATGCGGTCGATAATCTGCTGCGTGACTTCATCGACCTTCTTCTGGGCCGCATACAGATCTTCAAACGCGGGCTTGTTTTTGCCGGTGGCGTTCTGCAAATCGAGCAGGGCTTTGGTGAGGTCCGTCAGGTTCTGTTGCAGCGCCTTCATGGGCGTGACGCCGAGAAGTTTGAAGGCGTCGGCCACGCGCTGCACGGGATCTTTCAGGCTTTCGACCTTCAGCTTGAGGGCCTCGAACTGGGCCATCTGCGCATCGGTGAAATCCTTGCCTTCCGCCTGGAGCCGCGCCCGCACCGCTTCCCAGGTTTTCAGTTCCGCTTCGGCGGCTTGCCTGCTGCCTGCTCCTGCGGTCTTCACCAGCGTGGCGTAGTATTCGGCCCACTGCTGCGTGCTCTTGTCCAGGTCCTGCTTTGACTTCTCCCCGATGGCGGCGTAGGCTGCGGAGACCTCCTTCGCGGTGTTTTCCGCCAGGGCTTTGGTGGCGGCTGCTACCTGCTGGCGGGCAGCGAGTACGGAAGACTCTGAAGCCTTGCCTTCAGCGGCCAGCTTCAGCGTGGCATCGAGCGCGGCCTGGGCGCGATTCACCACCTCGGCGTAGTAGGCATCGGCGGACATCTTGCCCTGCTCGTATGCCTTCTTCAGATCCGAGTTGAGGAAATCGGCGTGCTTCTGGTATGCCGCAATCACGGCGTTCTGGGCTGCTATGGCATCGGCGGCAGTGGACCGGCTGGAAGTCTGCACGGTCCTGTAGAACTTCTCCGCATCGGCCTCGGCATTCTGGAAGCCTGCTTCGCTGGTGACCCCCAGGCCCTTCAGCGCTGCGCCCAGGGCCAGCGTCTCAATGGCGGTGTCCTTCTGCGCCCGCGACATCTTGGCCCAGGCAGTGCCGAAGACCTCGGCAGTCTTGGAAGCGTCTTCCCGCAGACCGCCCATCGAGGCGGCGAAAGCTGCGGCTACATCGGGGGCCACCGCGCGTAGGGCCTCATAGCCCTTGCGCACGCCCTCGGCCAGCTTCTGCTGTTCGGCTGCGGCCTTCTTCGCTTCTTCCGCCGCCTTCTTGCGTTCCTCGGCAGCGCCCTTGGCGGCATTGGCTGCGGCAAGCTCCTGCCCCTCGGCCTGCTGCGCGGAGATGCGCTGCTTGGCGGAAGCGGCAGCAGCGGCTTCGTCAGATTTGGTCTTTGCATCGGTGGCCGTTTTCGCGGCTTCGAGCTTCTTCTGCTCTACTTCCCAGGTGGAGCCGAGGCCCTTCAACTGCTCCGCACCCGGCATCTTGCCGAAGATGCCCTTAATCCAGCCGATGAATTTATCGAGTGCGCCGCCGAGACCGCTAATCAGGTCGAACACCCACCCCAGGGCCTTCTTCACCACTGCAACGATCAGATTCCACTCGACAGTCCAGACCGCAATCAGCGGAGAGAACAGCTTTTTCAGGAAGTCGATGACGGGTGAGAGTGCGTCGATTTTGTCTTTGATCCAGCCCACCACGGAGCCGATCATATCGGTGATTTTCTTCCAGACTGCACCCCAGAACTCCGCGATGCCGTCCCATAGCTTCATCATCACGGCTTTGATCGCAGGCCAGTTTTCGTAGACCCACTTGCCGAGCAGCACCAGTGCAGCCAGGGCAGCGGACACGGCCAGTGTGGTGGGGTTGAGGGAGAGCGCGGCGGCGGCGAGTTTCAAGGCTCCGAATGCGGATTGCAGCGCGATCACCGCGCCGGTCACCCCCACGATGATGACGATGGCCTGCTTCACCGGACCAGATAGGCCGGTCCACCAGTCCGAAAGCTCCTTCAGCGCTTTGGACACTCCCTCGATGATGGGCTTCGCTTCGGTGAGAATATCCTTGATGGTTTTGCCGAGGGCTTCCATGCCCTGTTTGCCGGTCTCATCGAGGATGTGCATGGCACCCTTCCATGAGTCCGTGGAGCGTTCGGCTGCGCCCGCGAAGCGGTCTCCCATTTCCTTGGTGACTGCCTCGGTGACCGTCTGCGAAGAAATGAGGCCCTTCTTGACCTTCTCCTGGGCCTCGGGCACGCTGGTGCCGATCTCGCGGGCCAGCGCTCCCCAGGCATCGACGCCCTCCTTCTGGAGCGCCTTCATGTCCTTCTGGCTGGCCACCAGATGGCTCTGCATGGTGGCGATGGTGCTGGTCACTTCGTTGATGTACTCGGGGCCTTCCTTCAGCCCCGCCGCCGCGTCCACGACCGCCTTCATCGTCTTCGCGGTCTGGTCTGCCGAGACCCCGAGCATGAGCATGTTTTTGGCGGCAGGCCCGAGCGTCTTCTCGAAGTCGAACAGGGAGGTCAATTCCATGCCCTTCAACTTCTCGAACAGAGCGCGGGTTTCTTCGCCGGGGCCGAGGATGGCCTTGAAGCCAGCTTCGAGCTTGGCGGTCTGGTTGGCGGCGTCGAGGGCTTCTTTGGCGAATGCAGTGAGGCCCCCGAGCGCGGCCAGTTTGCCCACGGCATCGGTCACCTTGCCGAAGGCTTCCTGCATTCCCTTCAGCGTGTCGCTGGAGGTCTGAACGGCCTTCTCGACATTGGCAGCGATGCCCTGGAGCGCGGCTAGGAACTCACTGTTATCGAGCGTTGCCCGTGCTTTCAGTTCACCAGCGTCGGCCATGTGGCACCTTGCCTCCACGCCATTGCGCGGCGTAGGCGTCGAATTGTTCGATCACGGTATCGTTCTGTCCTGGAGCGAACTTGGAGGGTGGCCGCTCACCCGGTTTCGCCCATCGCGCACCCTGGGCGGGGATCGGCTCCACCAGCTTGGCGGGCCTGCCCTGGGAGCGGTGGACGTGATGGCGCGGGGCCTGCTGCTCGACGGCCTGCTGTTCGACGCGCACCCTGCGGCGCAGCATGAACTCGGTGGGCTGGAAGAACGACACGCCTTTGGCGCGGTTCACGTTGTAGATCGCCCAGGGAGACAGGGCGGCGCAGTATTCGAGGAAGTCCTGGTGCTCCAGGTCCCGTTCGCAGAGCGCGTGGAACTCTTCGAGCGTCAGGCTCCAGAGTTCGTCTTCACTGCAACCGAGGTCATATCTTCCGATGGCCCAGACGGTAAGCCAGTCGTACCGGGCCGGTCGGCGTTTGGGGATTCACCCAGGATCTTGCTTAGATCGGGCCAGCGTCCCGTGGTGGCATAGGCCAGCACCGGCGCGAGGTCCAGCAGCATCGAGGCGTCGAAATTCTCCTCTACCCAGTCCTCGGTGACTTCCGGGTTATTGGCCCGCAGGCCATAGTAGAGAACCACCGCCATCTTAGCCGGGTTCTGGAAAATACCGGCCATCCCTTCGCCCTTCAACACCGAGATGTCGTGCTCGGCATCGAGAGCCTTCAGCGTCTTCAGCGTGAAGCGAAGCTCCAGCATCTGGCCAGCGGCTTCCACGAGGATAGGTTTCCCTGGTTCGGGTTTCGTATAGACCATGTGCCGTCTCCTCTCCCTATGGCAGCGCAGCCTGATTGACCGTGAAGCTCAAACTGAGCGCGGAAATGTTGATGTGCCCGGTGCGTGCAGGTGCGCCCAGGGTGTTAGGCTGCACGCCGTAGGAGACCTCGGCATCGCCAGTGGTGTACTCGGTGGGTGAGGTGATCGTGATCCACGAAACGTCAGGAGCGGCCAGCCAGGGCGCATTGCTGCCGCCCGTCTTCACGTCGAAAGTGCCGGGTTCGCCTGTTCCCGTGGAAGAAGCGTTATCGGGTTCGACGAAGATGGCGGGGGCCACGTCTTTGTAGGGCGTGGTGATGCGGATCGCCGTGTTGCGAGTCATGATGCCAGCCAGCGGGTAGGTCTCACCGATGGTCTTGACGAAGCCCTTGAATTGCCGTGTGCGGTGCGTCGGGTCGGTGTTCACCAGTTGGAACTTGGTAATCACGCGGCCCCAGAACAGAGCTTCGATGCCGTACGGTGACTTGATCGACTGCGTAGGATCGGCAGGATTCCAGAAGCAGGGGAAGGAAAGCTCCCCTGGGTCAATCAGCGTCGGGATGAAGCTCCGCACAGGCGCTCCGGTAGAGTGCGAAGTGGTCTCGGCCTCGGCAATGGCGGTGTTCGGGCCGGTGATGTCTCCAACCCCTTCGATGTTGGTGTAGACCTCGGGCGGGCCTGCATCGGACAGAACCTGAATCAGCGTGCCGTAAGCGGGGATGCCGGTCACAAGGTCATCGGAACTTGCTCCGAGTGCGGCGGGCCCCCCCGGCCCTCCTGGGCCTTGCGGCGGCGTACCGGCTTGTGTGGCTGGCGTTCGCGCACCGGGCGGTTGTGTAGCACCTGCGGCCAGCGGTTGGCGCGGCGGTGCAGCCGTGGTTGCGGTAGGTTCCATGACAGACGTGCTCATATGCGTTTGGTCCTTTCGGGTGTTACTGCGGTTCGTACTGCGGGTTGTGCTGCGGTTAGATCCAGGTAGTTGAACATGATGCGGTACTCCTGAATCACGTGAAAAAGCTGTGGCTCCGGCTCCCAGTTCCAGGTCTGCACCATGTAGAAACAGGAGCCGATGTGAACGTTCTCGTAGTCACCGTGGAAGGTGTCGAGGTAGCCGCGCAGCGAGTCGCCAATGGCCAGAGCACGCGACTGCGAGTTATCGAAGATGGACACCTGATAGTCACGCTGGACCTGATTCAGCGGCCCGCGCTGCGTGACCTTCGGGTACGGGGCCACGGGGAAGAAAACGAAGTAGGGAACCTTCTGCGCCTCGGCGGGCACCTGGGGAGCACGCATCAGGAACACGCGGCGCTCCACGAGGTTGGTCTGTATCAACAGGTCGCGGAGCGTCTGTTCGAAGATGACCATTCAGAACCTACGAGGGCGGGTGATAGGCATACTTGGGCGCAGTCTCCTCCACGATCTGTTTCACCCCCGGCTGGATGTCGTTTAAATAGCTGCCGGTCATCTGCGCCAGGGCAGGCCGGAAGTAAGGCTGTGCGGGAGTGCGCGAACTGCCGAACTCCACGAAGCGGGCGTACGGCGCTTTGGTCTGATTGACCAGCATCAGGACGCCGGGTTTCTCATCCGGCCCTTCGGTGGCGAAGATCGACGCCGCCAGATTGCCGGTGCGCTTGGGGGCCATCGACCGCGCGTTGTTCACCATCGCCTTGGCGGGCCCCATCAGAACTTTCTTCACCGGCTTGCTGCGTGCGTCGAGAGCCTGCCCGACCTGCTTGTAGTCGTTCAGCAGTTGCGGCACGCCGTCCCACTTGAGGCCGATGGTGGTCATGGCTG
>Ga0137409_10000939_pt1 | contig 31814 bp, 32 predicted proteins | sample CZODoug1_16funga_FD_122059 | JGI IMG/M metagenome (GOLD analysis project Ga0137409, IMG submission 122059) | Vadose zone soil fungal communities from Angelo Coast Range Reserve, California, USA - CZODoug1_16fungal (Hybrid Assembly) | ecosystem: Environmental > Terrestrial > Soil > Vadose zone... | reverse complement strand
TATGAGCGCCGGTTTTTCCTGGAATCAACGAAATACCGGCGGTCATAGACCGCCGCTACAGTAGACGGAACCGCTCTCTGCGATGATTCGTAAATGAAGAGGAATTAATGTTGGTTTAATCATCGCTCCGATGCGCCATAGTAAAGTCCCTTCGGTGTAGACGTTTTCGAAGGGAAGGCTCCTATGAAACGCTTCGGCCGTTCGCTGGGCCTCGCGGCGTTGTTAGTTACTGCTCTCGGTTTCCCTGGAACTGCCGCGGGCCGCTTTGATCAAAAACTTTCAGTCGATAAGCAGATCGTTCACGTCCTGAATCGGTTGACGTTCGGGCCTCGTCCCGGAGATGTCGAGAAGGTCCGGCGATTGACGGTCGAGAAATGGATTGACTTGCAATTGCATCCCGACCGGATTCCGGAAAACCCCGTCCTGGAAGCCGAACTGAAACCGCTTGCCACCCTACAACTCGCAATGTGGCAGCTTCTGGAGAAATATCCTCCAGTCCCGCCGGCGTTGATGGTAAAGGCGCCAATATTGCCACTACTTCCTCCACAACAGATGGGCAGGTTAATGAACTGTTCCGCCGAGGAAAGGCGGACAATGCTTGCCTCACTCGATCCCGAAACCCGCCGGCTCTTTCTGACCGCGGCGCCGCCGCAGTTCCTGGAAGGCTTGCCCGGCGACCTGCAGCAGGAAGCCACAAAAATCAGACAGGAGGAACAAGAAGCACGGCAAAAACAGATTAGCAAACTGATGCCGCCGCTGAACGAGCTACTCTCTCCCGAACAAATTCGGACAGCCAACCGCGGAACCACCGAAGAGAAGATCGCGCTGCTCAATTCCTTCGACGCCGGGAAGCGCCTGCAGATCCTTCGTGCGCTACCGCCGCAGTCACTAGCTGACGTGCCGGAGTTTCGGCGGGAAGCCATGGCTGCGCGACAGCCACAGGAAGCGGTGAACTCGGAGCTGATCGAGAACAAGCTGTATCGAGCGATCGATTCGAATCGGCAGCTCCAGGAAGTGCTGGTGGACTTCTGGATGAATCACTTCAATGTGTTCAACGGGAAGGGGCCGGATCGCGTGCTGCTCACCAGTTTTGAGCGTGATGCCATACGTCCATATGTCTTTGGACATTTTAAGGACATGCTGCTTGCCACAGCCCGGCATCCCGCAATGCTCTTCTATCTCGACAATTGGCAATCGCAAGTTCCTCGCGACGACATTCCATTTCCGCCTGGAGTGCGCAGGCCGGGCCTGAATGAGAACTACGGCCGCGAGCTGCTCGAACTGCATACGCTGGGTGTCGATGGAGGCTACACGCAGCAGGACGTCATCGCGGTCGCCCGTGCTTTCAGCGGCTGGACAATCTACGATCCGCAGAAGTTTGCGGAATTTCAGTTCAATCCCGCGATGCACGACAGGAAGGAAAAACTGGTCCTTGGCCATACGATTCCTGCAATGGGCGGCGAGCAGGACGGCGTGCAAGTGATCGATATCATCGCGCATCACCCGTCGACCGCGAAGTTCATCTCGAAGAAGCTGGCACAACGTTTTGTTGCAGACGATCCTCCGCCGGCGCTGGTGGATCGCATGGCGTCAACATTTGCAAAAACCGACGGCGACCTTCGGGCAGTGCTCCAAACCATGTTCAGCTCGACGGAGTTCCTATCCGAAGGCGCATGGCAAGCGAAAATCAAGTCGCCGCTCGAGGTGGCCGTCAGCGCGGTCCGCGCGCTCAATGCCGATGTCACCGACACGTTCACACTCGCCCAGCGAATCGCCGACTTTGGCGAACCGCTCTATGGAAAGCTGGAGCCGACCGGTTATCCGAATACTGGCGAGGCCTGGACGAACACGGCCAGCGTGTTGGGTCGTATGAACTTCGCGACGGCTCTAGCATCCGGTCAGGTTTCGGGCGTGAAGGTGGACATTAGCCGCTTCAACTTCAAAGAACCCGCTGTCGTGGCCAGCGGACTTCTCGGCATGGCGCCGTCGCCATCGATGCTGGCAGCAATCGAGAAAGGCATTCAGGGAAGAGAGGCGACGCCGTCGATCCTCGCCACCCTGGTCATCAGTTCACCGGATTTTCAAAGGAGGTAGCCATGTTTACACGCCGTTACTTTCTTCGCTGCTCTGCCCTCGCGATGGCAGGCCTGGGCGCTGCGCCTTCCTGGCTTTTGCGTGCAGCCGCGCAGGATGGCCGGAAACGTAAGATCCTGGTCGCGATCTTCCAACGCGGCGCCGCCGACGGTCTGAACGTGGTCGTTCCATTTTTCGAAAAACTCTATTACGAGATGCGGCCCACAATTGCCGTGCCTCAACCGGGCAAAAATAATGGCGGCATCGATCTGGACGGACGCTTTGCCCTGCATCCGTCACTACAACCGCTGAAGCCATTGTGGGATAGCGGCGAACTGGCAATTATTCACGCCACCGGTTCACCCGATCCGACGCGCTCCCATTTCGACGCTCAAGACTTCATGGAATCGGGAACGCCGGGACGGACGAGCGAAGATGGCTGGCTCAATCGCGCCCTCGGACCCGTCGAGCCGGGCGTGTCGCCGCTTCGCGCAATTGCGATCGGCGCGCAATTGCCGCGCACACTCCGTGGCAGCCGCCGGGCCGTAGCAGTGAACAATCTGCAGCAATTCGAAACGCAAAATAAAGACGTCGCCTCCATCCTCGAGACCATGTACGCAACGACGGCTGACCCGCGCTTGATGGCCTCGGGTAAGGAAACGTTCGACGCGGCGAAAATGATCGAGTCCATCAATCGGAATCCATACACTCCCGCCAATGGTGCGCAGTACGCCGGCGGATTCGGCAATGCTCTTCAACAGGTCGCGCGCCTCATCAAGGCAGATGTCGGTGTCGAGGCGGCTTTCGCCGAGATCGGAGGTTGGGATCATCACGTCAACGAATCTCCACAATTGACGAATCTCCTGCGGGAATTCGGCGCCTCGCTGGCCGCATTCGCACGCGATATGGGCGATCGAATGGAAGATATTGTCCTCGTGACAATGTCGGAGTTCGGCCGGACGGCGAGAGAAGACGGCAGTGGCGGCACCGATCACGGACACGGGAACGTGATGATGGCGCTCGGGGGACCGGTGCGTGGCGGCAAAGTTTACGGCCGATGGCCGGGCCTCGAGCCGGAACAACTTTACGAGCAGCGCGATCTCGCAGTTACTACCGATTTCCGCGATGTGCTGGGCGAGTTTGTCAGCCGCCATCTGGGGCGAAGCTCTGATCAAGTCTTTCCCGGCTACAAACCCGGTGAACCGCTGGGCCTGATCAAAAGTTGAAGCGTGTGGAGAGCTGCAACCGGCGTGGCGGCAGCGCAGCGACGGCATGTCCGAACAACGGCGAGCTCAGATTACCGACATAGCTCGTGTAGTTCACATGGTTCAGAACATTGAATGCGTCGAATGAAAAAGTGATCGTCTGCGGCACTTCGTTCTTCGGCGGCGACAACCGGAACTCGCGTGACCAACGCAGGTCGTACTCGGCATAGCCCGGACCCTGCAATGTGTTCCGTCCGACTCCCGCCGGCCGGGCTGTCGCTGTACCGACATGATAGTCGTCCCGGCCGGTCGTCAAACTGTACGGCCGTCCGGTGTTCAACGAGATACCGAGCCCGAGGTTGAACAGTTTGCCCGGCTTGATCGTGCCGAGCATATTGAATCGATGCCGCTGATCGAAGTCGGCACGCCCCCACTCGCCCGACAGGTCGTAGTTATTCGCCGGAAAGGAATTGATGCCGCTCGTATTGTTGTAGGCGCGGGCCAGCGTGTATTGAATCAAGCCTGAAAAGAAGCGCGTGACATTTCCGCGAAGCGATATATCCAGCGAGTGACTTTCCAGTCTTCCGGAAGATTCGATCTGACGGACAACTGCGAAGCCCGGATCCGGCCGGACGGCATAGAACGGCGGCAGCGGCGCATTCACATCGCGTGAACGGAACAGTCCCACAGTTTCATTGCCCGTGTAGTTGATCGCCAGCGTTGTCGATTTACTCAACTGTCTTTCTACTCCGAATCCGAACTGAATCAGATAAGGAATCCGGGCATCCGCCGCGAGCTTCACGATGCTGCTTGGAGCGGCCTGCGCCTGCTGTGTGTTCGCCCAGGGATCCGGATATCCCGGATTCGTGACAACATACTGAAGCAACTGCCGGCCGTTGTATCTGAGGATGTCGAAAATTGGGCCCGGGCCGCTGCGGTCGTAAAAGAAGCCCGCGCCTCCTCGAATCACTGTTTTCGGATGATGAGCCGGCCCATACGCAAACGCAATTCGCGGTGAAACGTTGTTCCTGTCGTGGAAGTAATTCTGCCAGTCGTAGCGCGCAGCGACAGAGAGGGTGAAATTCGGCCGTACGCGAATGTCGTCGAGAATGAAACCGGAAACCACCTTCTCCCAGAAAATGACTTTGTCCTGGCCCGCCTGCTGAATGAAAGAGAACGGACGGCCCTGAAGATAGTCCTGCAGGCTCGAGAACGTGAACGTCCCCTGAAAGTTTGTATGATCTTCGAGGCCGCGGCGGCTGAGATCCGGAACATCCAGGCCCATCCGCAGAGTGTGTCTTCCGTGAGACCACGACATCACATCGTGAAACACAGTGTGATACTCGGTCTGCAAACGATCGGCCTGGGCGCCCCCCCGCGTGAACGCATCGAGCACAACGATTTTCGGTCCCGATTGAATGCTGCGGGTCGGCTGGTACTCCTTGCCAAAAAGAATCCGGAAATCGTTCAGCAGTTTTGGCGTGAAGGTGGTGGTCTGCGTATATGTGATCGTATCCTCGCGGTTGCGGAAATTCCTGGCTGCCTCCGGCAGAACGACGCCGCCGACGCCCTGATTCTTCGTGTACTGGTCCTGGGCTTCATAGCGGATGGCGATTGCGTTGTTCGTCCCAAGCTGGTGCGAGATTCGAGCGGAAAGATCGGCTTGTCGCTGAGGGCTCGGCACGTTCGCGCGTACTTCGCCTGAAGGGTCGATGGCAAATACGATCGATTGGGCAGCTTCAGATTGGAATGTTCCCGCAAACAGGAACGACGATGTTTTGCCGGAACCTATCGGCCCGGTCAGGCTGCTTTCGACAATGCGGCGTTGTTCCTGCGGGCGTGTTGCAGCGAACGGCTCACGTGCGTTGATGCGGTTATCGCGAAACACGAAGTTCGAGGTGCCGTGATAGGCGGATGCCCCCGCCTTGGTCACGACTTCGATTCGCCCGCGGCCGGGCCGCATGAATTCCGGAGAGTAGGGGTTCTGATTGATCTTCACCTCCTGGATGGCCGATGGAGGAAGTGAAATATTATTCACCTGCAGGCCGTCCATAATCAGTGTTACTCCGCTGGTGCCAATGGCTCCGGAATCGAGGAACCTGGACATGGTTGCGATGTAGTTCTGATCGAATATGGGCGCGTTATCCAGCGCATTGCTATCGAGCGCCGCCACGTCGAGGTTGCTGTCTGTCTGCGTATTCACCTGGATCGCGTCCGCCGCGACCGTGATTTCCTGCTGAAGGTTCGCGATTTGCAGTTTGAATTCGATCGGCCGCGGCGACCTGTTGGCGACGGTGACGCGTGTTCCTGCCGCTTTGAAACCTTCGTGCTCCACCTGGACGTCGTATGTTCCGGCGCTCACCTTCTCGAAAGAGAAGGCGCCTTCTGGACTTGTTTGCATGGTTCTCGCTTCGGCTCCTTTTCGAAGCGTCACCTGCGCATTCGGCATGGCCGCGCCCGACTGGTCCTGAACGATTCCTGAAATCGACGCCGACTGAGCCAATGACTGAACTGGGACGGTCAGGCCAAGGAGACAGAGAATCGCGACGAAACAACGCTTCATTTAAGAGTCCTTCTTGTTCTTTACCGCTGGCCGAATCGAATCTCGACGGGAGTATCCATTGGAAAATGGACTTCCTGCCCTCGCGCGATCACGTTCATGTAGAGCGAGCGGCCTGCGCCATAGAATCCCAGAGCGACTCCGAAAGGCCGCGAGATTCGCCCCAATGCGGTGCCGACGAGACCGAAACCAATGCCGCCGCCCACCATCCGCCCGGCAAAGTTATTGCGAAAGTTATTGTGATACGCCGCCACGCGCGCATGCCCTTCGGCAAAGCGGTCTCGATCGCCGTCATCGCCGGCGCGACTGGCCATCATCAATGCGACCGCCGGAGTGATGAAGCGTCTTTTCGATTGTGTGATCGCCACTCCGCCTTCCTCATCCAGTTGAACATTGCTCATGTCCCTACTGTCCACTTCGACGCTCTCGAGGCGGCCCTCCACCTCTTGAACCGCAGGCGCAGTCCATGCGATTGAGGAGGGCGGCTCGATTCTGGTGAACATGAATGCAAGTTGTCCGTTGCGGTGCCAGCGCCGCGCCGCTCGCGCCTGCACCACTGTGCCGTGGAGACGGCTGCCTTCCGGAAAGATCAGGGCGCCGCCGGAGGAAACCAGCGGCCGTGAAAGCACGGCTTCGACCGGTTCTCCATGATGTGTCGTGCCCGAATTCAGATCGGTTGCAAGACGCGCGAAGGCGACAGCTTCACCGGGCGGCTCTGAGCCGATCTCGTTCATTCTCGACGCTTCGAGAGTGGCTGTGCCGAACTGCAGAGACGCGAGAAGGGTGGCCTTGAAGCGGCTGCCGGAAGGCACGGACTGTGGATGATAAGGCGCAAAACCCCACGCCATGTCCTTCAGGCGCTCCATCTTGCCTGGTGTTTTCACAGCAGCGATGACCGCACGTTTACGCACGCCGATCTCTTCGCGTGCCGTTGCGGCGGCGCTCGCAACGCGTCCTTTCCTGCGCTGCGGTGCGCTCCGGTCGAATCGGACGAGCGTATCGCTTCCCGGAACGACAGACGTTTGGATCGGAATTCGAGTGCCGCTCTTCAGAACGATAGCGTCGAAACTCATCCTGGGCTCACGCAGAGGCGTGAGGTCTCCGCTCAGAATGGCCATTACCCGTCGCCACCTCGGCGCAGCCTGGAATCCGGTGATACGTCCCAGGACTTCTGTTCCGGAGGGGATGACTTCGCGATCGAAAGCAAAGACCGGTTCGACCAGCCGCGCCGTAATGGGTGCGTTCTGTTTGTATGGCAGGTTGTTCGTCAGGATCAGCGGCAGGGGCACTCCCTCTTCGACAGTGAGGGGCACGGTCGTCTGTGCCAGCACGACGTTCGCAAGAGACATGGCGAATACACAAAAAAATAACAGATTACGTGTATGCATTGTTACCTCGCATAGCCCCTTCGGGCCCTCACGCGCAAAGGTTTGCCATCGTGGCTGGTGGCGTACACCTTCACATTACGAAAGGTGCCGTCGTGTTTCAGGTTTGTGGAGACGTAGCCGATGGTGTACTGGTTGCGAATACCGCCCGCAATTCTTCGCCAGATGTCGTTGAGCTCGTCGAGGCGCTGCGGCAGGTAAGTTTCTCCGCCAGATAACTGAGCGAGTTGCCGGAGGACTTTCGGGTTCTTATCCTTGTCATCAGGGCCGAAGATTCCAATGGCAAAAATGGTCGCGCTCGACTGCTCCGACAGTTTGAGCACATCACTCAACGTGGATGCGCTGGCATTGTCACCGCCGTCGCTCAGCACGACCAGCGCCTTTCGCTGATATGTTCCGGAGTCCAGATGTTTCAATGCAACGCCAATAGCGTCGTAAAGCGCCGTTTTCCCGTCGGTATGTATTCCTGCTAAAGCGTTGCGGAGTTGATCGACATCGTTCGTGAACAGGAGCCCCTCCGGCAGGCCCATGGAGACTCGTTCGTTGAAGTTCACGATGAAGATTTCATCCTGTGGATTGCTCGACTCGACAAATGCGAGCGCCGCCTCAATAACGTCCGACTTCTTTTGCCGCATGCTGCCGCTGTTGTCGATGACCAGGCCCACTGTCGCAGGAACGTCTTCAGGGCGCACGAATTTGATCTGCTGCTCGCGATCATCTTCGAACAGGCGGAAGTTGTCTTTGGAAAGCCCTTTGACAGGACGTCCTTTAGAGTCGAGGACGCTAGCGTTGAATACGACAAGATCGACGTCAACGGAGAGAGTGTAGTCACGACCTTTGGTTTCTGCCGATTTCTGTTGTGCCGCCCACACCGAAAGCGCTCCAACAAGCAGCAGGACGCAGGATGAATGCATTGTACTCACTTCCCCGCGCCAAGTTTACGCGCGAGTGATGGCGACTTAGATTAACCAAAGATTAAATTCTGTTTACGTGCTCTCCATATAATCGTCGTGCAATCCCTCCGCTTGCATAAATTTAAATTAATGTGGAGTTAATCTGCTTTTAATGATGTTGGCGTAACACCGCCCGCCGCTACAGTGCAGTTTGCTTTCTAGGAGCATTTTTCCGCATCCTACGAGAGGCGACTTCTATTGCCGATGAGCCGCGGTGCAGGCTAAGATCCACCGGTGCGGCAGCATTGGTGGCTCGCGAGCATCGTCTTACTCACCGTGTTGGCGAGCGTTATTTACTTCGTGCACCTTCGCTCTGCCACAACGGCCCCGGTCCAGGCTCCGGACAATAACCTTCCGAAGAATAGCTACGTCGATCCCAGTTTGTGTGCCGACTGCCATCCGAACATCTCGGAAACGTACCAGCGTACCGGTATGGGCCGTTCTTTCAGCCGTCCCACAACGGCCAACACAGTAGGCGACAATAGGAAAGCCGCCACGTTCTATCACAAGCCGTCCGACAGCTACTTTACGATGATCGAGCGCGACGGACGGTTTTACCAGCGCCGGTACCAGATCGGCTTCGACGGCAAAGAGACGAACAATATCGAGAAAGAGATCGACTTTGTCATGGGATCCGGCAATCACGTGCGCGCGTACCTGCACCGTACGAGCCGCAACACGCTGGTGGAACTTCCCCTCGCATGGTACGCGGGAAAAGGGGGCTCATGGGCCATGAATCCTGGCTACGATCGCCCGGATCATCCCGGCTTCACGCGCGCTGTGACCTACGGTTGCATGTTCTGCCACAACGCGATTCCAGAGATACCGAAGTCAGCGCCTTCGGGGAGCGGTCAGTCGGGAGTTGAACCGGTATTCGGGCGTGTGCCTGAAGGTATCGATTGCCAGAGGTGTCATGGTCCCGGGAGCAGGCACGTAGAGACAGTGCAGGCCGGCGCCGGCGTGGAAGAGATACGCAAGGCTATCGTGAACCCGGCCCGGCTAAGCATGGATAGACAGCTGGAGGTGTGCATGCAGTGCCACCTCGAAACGACCAGTTCTCGCCTGCCCAATTCGATGGTGCGGTACGATCGCGACCCATTCTCGTACCGGCCGGGTGAACCGTTAGCAAATTTCATGCTTCACTTTGACCACGCGCCCGGCTCCGGCCATGACGATAAATTTGAGATCGCCGGCTCGGCTTACCGGTTGCGGCGCTCTGCGTGTTTTCAAAAGAGCGAGGGCGCGCTGCAGTGCACGACTTGCCATAATCCCCATGACATTCCGCGGGGGGAAGAAGCCGCCACGCACTATACCGCCGTGTGCCGCCAGTGCCACGATGCCGCCGTCAAGCAACTCGTGGCGTCAGGCAAACATTCGGCGTCCGGCGACTGCATCGGTTGCCATATGCCGAAGCGGCGTACGGATGACGTTGTCCACGTGGTGATGACGGACCATTACATCCAGCGGCGCAAACCGGCTCGAGATCTGCTGGCACAAATGGCCGAGCGGCGCGAGACGGATGAGAATGCCTACCATGGTGAGGTTGTCCCGTACTATCCGAAGACGCTGCCGAATGGGCCGGAGAGCGAACTGTATCTGGCGGTCGCGCAGGTGAGCCAGAAGACGAACCTGAATCGGGGAATTCAGGATCTTGCCGCAGCGATCGAAAAGTATCGTCCCGACCGCATGGAATTCTATCTGCAACTTGCCGACGCGTGGAAAGACAGCGGCCAAATCGACAAGGCCCTTCCTCTTTATGAGGAGGCGGTCCGGCGCCAGCCGGATTCACTGATAGCCCTCCAAAGACTTGGATTCAGCCTGAGATCCTTAGGACAGCTTGCACGTGCCGCTGAGATTCTCAAACGGGCTCTGGCGGTGGACGCTCGCGACGCCGCCACCTGGCACCAACTGGGTTTGGTTTACCTGGGACAGGGTTCAACGTCCGATGGCTTGGCGGCCTTCCAAAAGGCTATCGATCTGGATCCCGACATGTCTGAAGCGCACAACAGTCTGGGTGGCGTGCGGCTCGAGGGCGGAGACTTGTCGCGGGCCGAACCCGCGTTTCGAGAGGCCATTCGGATCCAGCCGGATTATGCGGAAGCGCACAGCAATCTGGCCAGCGTGCTTGCTTCCGCAGGCCGTATCGGCGAAGCGCGCTCTCACTTCGAGACTGCCATTCGACTGAAGCCGGACTACGCCGCGGCGCGATTCAACTATGGTATAGCGCTGGCCAGGTCGGGGGACTTGGCCGGAGCAATTCCCCATCTTCGCAAGGCGGCCGAGAGTCCCGATCAATCCTTGCGAGAGCGAGCACTGCAGGTTCTGCAACAATTGGGGCAGAGGAATTAAACCGAAATTCGAGGTCAGACGCGGGCTAAAGCCCGCGACTACATTTGGGGTCGACTCGGTTCCAATGTAGTCGCGGGCTTCAGCCCGCGTTTGTCTTCAACTGGACAGTACTTCCTGCAGGCGGTTGAGAAACACAAGCTCGTTTTCCTTCGCCGATACGCGGACATCAGCTTGCTGACGCTGGTCGCGTTCACCGCCGTGCAACTCTTCAGCGTGCCCGCTGAAAAACGGTTTCGGGCCGGAGCCCACGTTGATTTGTTCCTGGAGCGCTTCTTGCCTGCGCGGAATCCACGCGACCAGATCATCCACACTGGCGGGCTTGTGGCTCTCGACGAGGCTGAGCAGGTCCAATGCATCTGCAAGACGGTAGCTGCCGCGGTCGGTGCTGGCCGCGAGGTAGCGCGCCAGGATGTTGCGACGGGCATCGTTCTCCCAGACAGCGCGGCGGGCGACAGCCTTGAGCATCGGGCGGTCACCGATCGGCGGAGTTCGATCAAGCAGCTTGAAGAGCGACTCGGGAATCGTGGCATCGAGACGCAGGCGATGGACATAGCGCTCCAGGGTCACTTCGCGCAACGGTACGGAATGCGCCCGCCCGTCGTCAGTGATGAGTTGCGCGCGAGTGGGCCGGGCGGCGAGTTGTTGAATCAACGCGGGCCATTGCTCCCGCGGAACGGAGTCGCCACCAAGCAGGTCAGCGAACACCGCCTGGTGGGCCAATTTGGGGGTAAAGACGGGAGACAGAATCAGGTCTAGCTCGTAGTCCTCCAGCTTTGGCAACTCGTCGACGAGGAACCGGCCGACGGCGTCGTGGTCAACCCCGTACGTCCCGCCGATATAGTTGATGACCCGGGCCGACAGCTCGCGCGGGCGTTCCAGTTCGGCGGCAAGAGTTTCAATCAAGCTGGACACTGGGCCTCACGCAAACGGCTGGCCGAACCGGCCGCGAAATGCAATCTCCGAGAGGGCTTTCCGTTGTTTCTTGCCCTTGCCCACAGGCTTGGATGGATAACCGAGGGGCACGACCGCCAACACGTCCAGCTCTTCGGGAATGCCCAGGTGCGGCTTCACTTCGTTCAGCGATCCCACGAAGCCTACCCAATTCGAGCCTACGCCTTCCGCCCACGCCGTCAGCATCATCGATTGGATGGCACGGCTGCCGTCCGACACGGCGAATTGGGTCCTCTCGATGGCGACGACGATCACCAGCGGGGCCTGAGCGACGTAAGGTCCGGTTCGCGTCAGCGCACCTATCTGGCGGATGCTTTCCCGATCCTCGATGACGACGAAACGCCAGGGTTGCGCGTTCATGCCGCTCCCCGTGAGCCGTCCCGCCTCGACGATTCGCCGAATCAGGTCGGACGGCACCGGCTTTTCCTTGTAACTACGTACAGCCAGAATTGTGCGTACAGCGTCGAAGACTTCCATGGCTCGCTTCCCTTCAGAAGATAGGTTGTGACGGCTGCATTGATTTGTCAATCAGCGTTCGAATTACCTCTTCCTCATCATTCGTCACACCGGTCGTCTAAATTACTATCAGCTCCTGTGGAGGCAGCCGAAGATGAAGCGATTGGTTCCTCTACTCTTGATCGTAATTCCAACCTTGCTGCCCGCTTCCCCACGGGCGCACAAAGTGCGGGCTGTCGTCACTGCCTACTCGTCATCGCCCCGGCATATGACGGCCAGCGGTGCGCACCCTCACGACGGTGTCGTGGCGTGTCCGCGCCGATACCCGTTTGGAACGAAAGTCTTGATATACGACCGGAGCTACGAATGCCTGGACCGGCTTGGCCGGAAGCATGACAATAATCACTTCGACATCTGGATGCCGGCGAAAGCTGCAGCAAAAAAGTTCGGGAAACGGCGAATCCTCGTGAGCGTGGTCGAGCCGTAGCAACTGTAGCGGCGCTCTATGAGCGACGGTTTTTCCTGGAATCAACGAAATACCGGCGGTCATAGACCGCCGCTACAGGTTTGCGCGTCAGTCGCTGCTCACTTCTGTTGCTTCGTAGGATCGTTACGCGGATCGGCATACACCGTGTCGGAAGGACCCATCCCCGTGATCTGAATCGTCACCGTTTCTGCTTTGGTCATTGCAAAATGAAAGACTCCCGGAGGCTCGGTGTAAAAACTGCCGGGCGGCAGCTCTTTCAGAGCAGCCTCGTTGAACTGGCGGCCGTAGCCGAGGTACCACTTACCCGACACGACGGTCGCGACGCGGTCATCGCGGTGAGAGTGCGCCTGAATCCTGTTGTTCGGCCCAAGGCGAAGGAGCAGCGTGTAAAGACCAGGCTTGGTAGGATCCCCCTTGAGAACGACAGTCTGAATTCCAGTGACACCCGATGTGCCAACTCCGGCCCCGCTTGCTGCCGGCCACTGGACTTCGGCGGGAGTAATTCTCTTCTCCGGGCTCTGTCCGTTTTGGGCGGCCGCGGCAAATCCGACAACAATTGCCAGCGTGACACCTACACGAACGCCGGTTTTACTTAACGGGTATTTCATATGGAGCACCTGTGCCGGACGAGCCGGCGAAGAGCTTTGTGCCATCGGAAAGCGTGATGTCGCGGCCGTTTGCCCGGTTCGCACCGTCCTTGGACTGGTAACCCACGACCAGAACCTCGACCCCGGCGGGGACGGACGTCTTCTTCCAGCCTCGTTTGATCAGCGAGTTCGGGGGGCCAAGTTCGATCGCCCAGTTGACTGTCTTGCAATCAGTGCCTTTCACATCCATGTGGAGCCAGGCATGGGGATTGATCCATTCCATCCTGGTGATCGTCCCTCGCAACGTGACCTGCTTGTTTCCGTCAAACTCAGTAAAGATCGATGGCTCATCTTTATCCTCCAGGATTTCGCTTGATCCTACATTCAGGGTTTTTTCATGTCAATTTAAGGGGTGAATCTGACAGCCTCGGTATTCCCGCCGCACAAGACCACGCCGACGCGTTCCCGAGCCGTGCATTCATAGCGCCCGGAAAGCAGTGCGGAGAATGCCGCGGCGCCGCCGGGTTCTGTCACAATCCGCAAGGAATCCCAGAGTCTTTGCTGCGCGGCAACGATCTGCTCATCGGAAACGAGCAGAACCCTGTCGACGAAGCGCTGAACGATTGGAAAAACCAGCTCTCCGACCCGCTTCGGAGCGAGCGAGTCTGCCGCAATTCCACCCGCCGGAGAATCCACCGGCCGTCCGGCTTCCAGCGCTCGCGTCATTGTGGGCGCCGCTTCGGGCTCGACACCAACGACCCGGATCGCTCCTCCATACCAGCAGGCGATTCCGGAGATCAGCCCACCGCCGCCGACCGCGACCAGCAGTGTGTCGAGATCCGCGCACTGTTCCTGAAGCTCCATGCCGAGGGTGGCCTGCCCGGTGATCGTTTCCTTCGCGTCGTATGCATGAATGGGAAGCGCACCTGAGCGAAGCGCCCACTCTTCGCTTGCCGCAAGAGCATCAGCGTATCGATCTCCGGCAATTTTGAGAGTCGCTCCATAACCCTCAATACGCGCCAGCTTGGTACGAGAGGCCACAGAAGGCACAAAGATTGTCGCGGGCCATCCGAGAGTTCGCGCAGCGTAGGCTACAGCAACTCCGTGATTGCCGCCTGAAGCTGCGACAACCCCCGCCTGCGGGACATCGCGCGTCAGCATATTCGTGAATGCGCCGCGCGCCTTGAATGATCCGGCATGTTGCATCAGTTCCAGCTTGAAGATGATGGAATTGACCGCGACAGCGACATCCGCTCCGGCGACCTCGAGAACCGGGGTTCGCCGGACATATGGACGGATCTGCCGCGCCACAGTCGCAATCTGTTCACGACTGGCGGGCCAGTCGGTGGAAATCATTTTTTCGTCGCTGACGGCCACGACAGGAAATTATACTTAGGCAGTTGCCTAATTGCCATATGGATATTGACCTCGCTTTTCGCGCCATTGCCAGCGATCCCAGACGCCGGATTCTCCAGTGGCTGCAGGCGCCTCGGAAGCATTTCCCACCGCAAGTGGATGGAGATCTGGTGAAGGATGGAGTCTGTGGGCTTTTCATTGCCCGCAAACTGCAGGTGAGTCAACCCACTGCAAGTGAACATCTGAACCTTCTGGTAGACGCGGGATTCCTGCGAGCGAAGCGAATCAAGCAGTGGACGTTTTACAAACGAGATGAGCGTGCGATCAAAAAGCTGAAGCGTTTCATGCAGACGAGGCTGTGAAATGGGGAACAAACGCGGGCTAAAGCCCGCGACTACATTTTGGGACCACAGTCATCCCCATTTTGGGACCACAGTCATCCCCATTTTGGGACCACACTCATCCCCAATGTAGTCGCGGGCTTTAGCCCGCGTTCGATTACCCACGACATGGTCGCTTACTTCGGCTGTTTGACGAGCCGGAGGTATGGCTTGAGCGTTTTCCACCCCTGGGGATACTTGGCCTTGGCTTCTTCATCACTTACGGCCGGAACAATAATGCAGTCGCCGCCCTCTTTCCAGTTCGCCGGCGTGGCCACTCTGTGCGCAGCGGTCAACTGGATCGAGTCGATCACGCGAAGGATCTCGTCGAAATTGCGGCCCGTGGTCATTGGATAGGTGATCATCAGTTTGATCTTCTTGTCCGGGCCGATGATATAGACGTTCCGAACAGTGGCGTTATCAGCCGCCGTTCGACCTGATGCGGCGCCTGTGGTTTCCGCGGGAAGCATGTCGTACAACTTGGCGACCTGGAGTTCCGGATCGCCGATCATCGGATAGTTCGGCCCAACTCCCTGAGTCTCCTCGATGTCCTTGGACCACTTCTTGTGGTCCTCTACCGAATCCACACTCAAACCGATGACCTTCACGTTCCGTTTGTCGAACTCCGGTTTGAGCTTCGCTACATAGCCTAGTTCGGTCGTACAAACCGGCGTGAAGTCCTTGGGATGCGAGAACAACATCGCCCATTTGTTACCGATCCACTCGTGGAAGTTAATCCTGCCCTCTGTCGTCTCTGCAGTGAAATCGGGAGCAGTCGCCCCCAAACGAAGCGGCATAACGTCCTCCTATATTTCCAAAGAAAAGTTATTGAGCCTTTGTCCAGCCCTCGATTACACGACTTTTTTAGCCGCGCGTCAATTCGTGAATTGGTTTAGTCGATTCGTATCTTCGACAGGTCCGCTTTGGGTCGCGGATATTTAGGGCTGAGCGATTTCAGCTTCTCGACAACAATTGTTGCGACCATCCAATTGCGGAACCATTTATGATCGGCAGGCACGACGTACCAGGGAGCCGATTTCGTGCTGCATTTGTTGAGAACGTCCTCATATGCATCCTGATAGTCGTCCCAAAGCTCACGCTCCTTGACGTCCAGAGGCGAGAACTTCCAATTCTTGCTCGGAGATTTGAGGCGTTCTTCCAGCCTCTTTTTCTGCTCGTCTTTGCTGATGTGAAGGAAGAATTTCAAAATGACGGTATCCAGTTCACTCTCGACTTGCTCGAATCGATTGATCTGGTCGTAACGTTTTTTCCACACTTTCTTCGGCACCAGCTGGTGAACCCGCCCTGCAAGCACGTCCTCATATTGGGACCTGTTGAATACGCCAATGTGCCCATGGCCAGGCATGGCACGTTCGACCCGCCACAGAAAGTGATGATCCAATTCCTCCCCTACCGGAACCTTGAAAGACACAACCGTGCAGCCCTGCGGGTTGAGACCTCTCATTACATGTTTGATCGTGCCGTCCTTGCCACTCGTATCCATTCCCTGAAGCACGATCAAGAGTGCCCTTTGATGTTCCGCATAGAAGCGATCCTGAAGATCTTGCAGTTTCAAGAGATCTTTTTGAGTCTTCACGTCGGCTTTCGCCCTGTCGGGCATGAGGCTCGTATCTGCCGGATCGTAGTCGGACAGCCGAATCTTTCCGCCGGGTTTTACACGAAAGCGAGATTTGTCGATGTCAATCATTACACTTGATAAGACTGAAACTGCCGGGATGATTGTAGCAGGGTGGGGCGGTGGTTCTAACGCTGCCGGTCACTTACGCGGGCGGAGAAACGAGCACAAGCTGAATGTCCCAGAACTTTTCCTCTTCTGTTTCGTTGAAGCGCACGACATAACGGTCCAGCGTCGCCGTCTGCTGTCGGCTCGGAATGACCTTCGTGATTCGGCCCTGCCGTCCAGTGTATTTTGAAAAGATTACGGAATTGATTTCGACAACGTCATCTATCTTGAATCGGCACATCGCTGCACGGCCGTCCCAGGCCGACTGAACGAGGCACAATTCGAGCATCGACCAAATGTGGACTTTCAAAAACCATTTAGTGTAGATGTGTTGCCTGCAACGTGTCTGTCTTGCACCAGACATTCAGTTGAAAAGCGGGGGTAAAGCGATGGTCAGCATTTGATGAACCGATCGAATTCTTGTTTCACGATGCGATAACACTCGCATGAAGCGTCGGCCAGAGCCTCACGATCCAAAATAGTGATCCGCCCGCGGTGGTAGCGAATCAGCCCCGATTGCTGGAGAATACCGGCCGTCATCGTGACCCCCGTCCGGGCGACCCCCAGCATTTGCGAAAGAAGTTCCTGAGTCAGTGAGATTTCGTCCGAATCCATGATTTCCCGGCTAATCAACAACCATCTACACAGGCGCTCTTCCAGTGTGTGGAAGCGATTGCAAACCGCCGATTGCGAAACCTGCGTCAGAACGAGGTGTAGATACTGCAAGACCAAGTTGCGCAAATCGAGATTTTTGTCGAATTCGTCGAGCAAGGGCCGTGCTTTGATCTTCGTAGCCTCTCCTGGGATTTGCATCATTGATCGATACGGCATGCGGTTTGTCTTCAGCACGAGATCAGCCCCAACGAAGCCCTCATACCCCACCATTCCCACTTCAATCGTGGCTCCCTCTTCAGTTGTCGAAAGCAGGGAAGCCATTCCGGAATGGAGAAAGTAGAAGTCGGTGATCCGATCTCCCGCTTCAAACAGGACATCGCCAGTGCTGAGGGTTACCGGCTTGGAGAAAGCTAAGAGTCGTTTGTATTCTTCGGTCCTGAGGCTGCGAAGAATGCAATTTCGGGGTTGTGTGCTTCTCTTGTCCAAGTGCTGTCCCCATTTAGAATGCAAGATCAGACCAAACCACAATAATACAAAGCCGCCGTGCTATGATTCAGCGAATTTTCTTCGGGAGGAAAATGTGCCACGAACGGTATCGCTCAGTATCCTGTCGGGCTGCGCGCTGGGTGTGGCGTTGTTCTCGCTCACCGTACTCGCCCAGCAATCACAAACAGTGAGGCAAGGTGTATTCACGGAAGCGCAGGCAGGGCGCGGCCAGGCGATTTACAAGACTCAGTGTTCGTCCTGTCACGGCGAAATGCTCGAAGGCCGCCTCGGCCCCCCGCTTGCCGGAGACAATTTCATCGCGGACTGGGACAAGCAGCCGCTGTCGGAACTCGCCGTCAAGATTCGGAACACAATGCCCCAGGACAACCCGGGAAAGCTCACCGGCCAGCAAACGGCAGACATCCTGGCCTGTATACTGCAGGTCGGAAAGTTCCCCGCTGGACGGGCCGAGCTTACAGCAGACGAGGCCGCGCTGAAGCAGATCACCTGGCCTGCCGGTAATGGCGCTCCGCCGAAGCCGGCCCTCAACGCAGCGCAGGCGCTTTCCTTTCCGCCCGCCGGAAACCTTGCACAGGTGATGCGCGGCATTCTTTTTCCCAGCTCGAATATTTTGTTCACCGTGCAGAGCGTTGATCCAGGTGCCCCCACGACCCCGGTCGAGGGCGCCGTCTCGCCGGGCGGGTTCAACTGGGTGATCTGGGGAGGCGGCATATATAAAGGATGGGAACTCGTCGATTACGCCGCAGTGGCTCTGGCCGAGTCGGCGCCTCTGATGTTGACGCCGGGACGCCGGTGCGAGAACGGGAAGCCTGTCCCCATAAACGACCCCGAATGGGTGAAATTTACGCTCGAACTTGCGGAGGCGGGCAAGGCTGCCTACAAGGCAGCTCAGTCCCGGAATCAAGAAGCCGTGAGCGATATAACCAATCAGGTCGCGGACTCGTGCCTCAACTGCCACCAGGTCTATCGCGACAGGCGCGGAGGAGTGCTGAATCCGAGCGACCCATCCAATAAAGCCGCCCGGTGTGTCAAGCAATAACCACAACGCGGGCTAAAGCCCGCGACTACATTTCAGACGGAAGTTGATCCCAAATGTAGTCGTGGGCTTTAGCCCGCGTTCCGGCACATGAATTCCAGTTCAGGCAGCAGAAATTTCCGGAAAACCGGATAGTTCTCGATCATCGGGAAGTGTCCCACACCTTCCATGATCACCAGCCGCGCGCCCGGAATGGACTTCGCGACCTCTCGAGTCATGTCCGGCGTGCAGGAATAGTCGAACTGCCCCGTCAGCAGCGACACTTTGCAGAGTGACGTGTCAATTCGCTTGATATCCTCGCGCCCGTCCCAGTCGATGCTGTAGAAATGCACGTCTCCGCCGTATACGCCGGGGCCCGACTGGCTGTAATACCACCAGTTTTCCCGGTTGCTCGCGCTTCAACCAGGCCTCTGAAAAAGCATCCTTCAACGCCGGCCTCCCGTCACCGTGCGAGCGGATCGGGACGAAGCTGAATTCTGACGGCACGCGGCCGGTTCGCCACGCCGCCTTCGAGGTGGAAATTGGTTCTGCTGCCGTAGGTGGACCACAGTTCCCTGCCCTTCCACCCGGCGTTCGGATCGTCGATGCGCCCATCGACATTCTTGGCGAAGAAACCCATCGGATAAGGAACGGTGAAATTGATGAGCTTGCCGTTCACCAGGGCGAGTATCGAGCTGTTGAGGTTGCCCATGACGATCGGCACATTACGGCCGAGGCCGAACGTGTCGTACCAGTCCACCCACGTGTAATAGCTCGACTCGGCGCTGCCCGGATCCGGCACGTCCTTCAATTGAGGTCCAGGCAGCTGATAGAACGTCCAGCCTTCGGGACAATGTTTTCCGGTGGCTGTGGGTCCTCTAAGCACCTTGCACTTGCGCCGATCGAAACTTCCGAGATGCCCGCTTGCCAGCGAGACCCAATAAACACCGTCGGTCGCGATGTCGCCGCCGCGTGGTCCGAAGCCCGGGGGCGGAATTTCGTAAACTTCCGCAAGCGCGGTGTGCGTCGGATCAGCACCTGGCGCCAACCGGGCAAGATAACCCGGGTATCCCACCACGGTTCCCCAGACCGAACCATCCGAGGGACTCACGGCGACGGCGTAAGTATTGATCGCGACCCGCTTGTCCTTCGTGGGATCGACGGGTTGATCGGGTTCTACGTACGCGTCGCGCTTGCCGTTGCCGTTGGTATCGAGGATGAAGGGCGTCCAACCTTGCGACTTCGCTTCGTCACCGGTTTCCTCGAACATCTTTCTGTTGAGCCACCCGATGACGCCGGGACCGCCGATCCCGGCGCTGGTCCACAGCGTTTGATTTGCGTCCGAGGCGAAGTTGAGATGGTGTGTCGGGAAGCACGTGGAGATCAACGTAAACTTTCCTGATGCCGGGTCGTACATCGAAAGATGGCGGCCCGACTCCGCGAGCGGGAACGCCCTCGCCGACGGGTGATCCGATCCTTCCTTGCAGAAGGACGGATTCGCGCTGGCCCGGACACGGGGAGTGAACCAGACTCTGCCTTTTTCGTCGAACATCGGATTGTGATTTATTGTCTGGTTGTCCCAGATGGGATTCGGCCCCCAGAAGGGTGAGAGCCCGATTGGATTGGACTTCACATTCGGCGTGTTCGGATCGCGGACAGGATGCTTCACTTCGCTTGCCGTATTCGTCTTCGGGTCGAGGATCGGAACGAAATCCGTGCTGTCCTCGGGTGAACCGTAAATCTTCCCGTTGGCATTCAGCCTTGGATTGCGCCGGTCCGTCGAAACGGCGTCATGCAAATAGGATGTCGTGTGGGCCCAATCCCACAACGTAATCACGACGTTGCGCTCGATGCCCTGCGGCCTCGTGGGTTTGGCGGACGGCAGTTCGCCTGCGGCGATCCGGTCTGTCCAGTCCCCGAAGAGTTTGAGAGCGACGTCGGTATCGAGTCTCGTGATATCGCGCGCCATGAGGTTCATCGCGCTGCCCGCCTGAAGGCGCTTCGCCCACGCTTCGGCGGAGTTCCGGAATTTGCCGAGTTCGTCGCTGATCCTGCGCATTCCCGGCGTCCCGAGGGGGTGGCAGGATTGGCAGGCGCCGCTCTTCACGACGCTCAACCATTCGCCCTGGCTCTTGATCTTCGGCAACGGGAAATCGCTCTTGGGCGGAACTCTCATCAGGGAAAACCAGTACAGCGGGGGATAGTATTCCGCCGCCGCAGCAGCAGTCGGCGCAGCCACTGCAGTGAGGTTCAGCATTTTGCCTTGCGGCGTTTGCACTTTGGGCGAGTCGATGAGCCCGTAGCCGCGCACCCAGACCCTATAGGTCGCTTTGGGAAGATCCGGGATGACGTATCGCCCTCGATCATCCGTGACGACGATCTTTGCGAATTGCGTCGGAAGGTCCGTGGTTTCCGCGATAACCCAGACCCCGGCTTCCGGGCCGCTCGGCCCAGTAACGACACCACCGAGATCGTTCGCGGTGATGCGGATGGACGGGTCGGCTTTCTGCTGCGCCTGCACTGTCAGCCATAAAGAAACAACCAGGGCAGCCGCGGCAGCAGCCATGATGACGCTTCGAGACTGATTACGCATATGGCCCGTATCATGCGCCACCAGGCGCGGAGGATTCAACCACTCTGTAGCGGTGCTCTATGAGCGCGGGCGGTCATGCACGCGAAACATGACTCTGAATTCCCCTGTCCAAATTAAAAGGTAACCTGTGGCGGGAAGCCGATTGGAATTTTCGAGGCATCTCCAGCGGACACGTAGCCGTGGGCTTTATGCCCGCGTTCAAGCACAATCAAAGAATTCTTCCAGCGGTATTTGAACGCGGGCATAAAGCCCACGGCTACGTGCATTCCGGAACATTCTGGCAAAACGGCGGTTACGGAACCAGCGGTTCGATACGGATGATTGTGCCGCCGTGCTGGTCCCCCAGCCAGAGGCTGGAGAAAGTTCCCGACTTTTGCACTTCCACGTGCCGAACGTTGGTTTCATGCGGCAGTAGATACTCGGTGAATTCCCCAGTCTGCGTATTCAGCCGGAGTGCAAGATCGTTGTCCATTCCGGCCGTCCAGACGTACGCCTTGTCATCAAACTGCGCGTCATAAGGACGCGTCCACGGCGTGGGAGCCTTCCACTCTGTAATCTTCTTCGTTTTCGGGTCGAACATCGCCAGAGCGTTGCCGTTAAATACACCACACCACAGGCGGTCCTGGGAGTCGACATGCCCTCGCCGGCAGCCCGCGCCTTTCGTGGGAAAGTCATACCAGACGGTTTGCAGAGTCTTGCCGTCGGTCGTCCAGATCTTGTCATTATTCATCTGCATGCCGTAGATGTTGTTCTTCGAGTCCGCAACAACGTCGTAGGCTTGAGCGCCGGGACTGCCGGGCGGGTAAGTGACCCGGGTCCACGTATTGGTAGCGAGGTCGATATGCCACGTGCCGCCCGCCTTCCCGGTAGCGAACGCGACATTGGCCCATATCTTGCCATCCACGTTTTGGAACGCGGGATCAATCATTGTCAGGTGGCCGTCCCCAAAATCCGACTCCGGTACCGGAGACTTGAAGGTCTCGATTTTCTCTGTCTTGGGGTCGAACCGGACGATCTGCATCTGCGACATATTGCCGAAGTAAATCCGCCCTTCTTTATCAATGTCGATCTGGAGACCGCCCTGAGCGATCTGGCCGAGCCGGTTTTGTGGAACGGGGTACTCCACTGCTTTGCCGGTTTTGGGATCGAGCTTCCCAATGAACTGGGAATTGAAGTCCGAGTACCAGACGTTCCCCTGCGCATCAAACACTTCGTCATGCGGCGATGAATCCGGCCGCGGCAAATCGTACATCGTGTAGATCACCTGGGTCGCCTTGCCTTTGGGCCGCGGTAACGTCTTTAACGGGAACTCAAAGGTGTCCGCTGCATTCAGGTTGATCGAGCTGAGATACTTGCCAAGATTGACCTGCCCGGTCGTCGCAGGGCGCGGGGGTCCCTCCGCAGGACGCATCCATGGATGCAAGGGCGACGAGTTGTTCGTGTGCTGGGCCATCCGTTGGACAACGTGCGCCATCTCATCTGCACCGAAACGAGAGAACAGAACCCGCTGCAGCGTGTGGCAATTGACGCATCCCGCGAGCGCCGCCCGCTGGTCCTGGGTTCCCGGCACGCTCATAAGCAACTCTCCATTGGAAAGTTGCATCGCGAGCTTCGAGTTGTTTGTCACCTTGTCCAGTTGCAGATCCAGTTGGGTGGGCTGCGCCGTCACATCGGTCGAAGTCTTCGGCAGCTCATATCCGACGGCTCGTATGCTGATCGCGTATTTGCCCGGTTCCAGTCTTTCTCGCGGGAAGCTGTACTGGCCCTGGGCATTGCTCACCACCCAGGTGGTGATGGTGGATCCCACTTTCTTTGCACCGACGATCACACCCTCCATCGTGCCTTCAGACTGCGAAGTCACCTTACCTGTCAGCGCCGAAGGAGACGGGTTTTGTGCTATCACTAGGCCGGCGAAGACCAGGCCCAATAGGGTTGTACCTACGATGATCCTTCCAAGAAGTGTCGCTCTCATGGCAACTCTCCCTTTCGTTCAAAATGATTTCGAACCAAGATTTTCCAGTCTAGGATGCCTTCTTCAGGGTGTTCTGGCAACGCTTTTTCGCTAGCCGGCGGGGGCCCCGGCGACGTCTTGCCGCCGGCGATGAAGCGTGACTTCACGCCGGCTGTCGACATAGACTCCTTCCATCCAACTAAGGAGGACGCCATGAGATCGATCACGAGACCGCTCGTATTCGTTAGCCTTGTCGTTTCATTCTGTCTGATGTGGATGGCACACACCGATCGGGATGTTGTCGTCGCGCAGACGCGCAAACCGATCATGATGACGCGCATCTATACGGGTCCGGATGGCCTGAGCCACGCGGAAGAGATTGAGATGAAACTGACCGGCAACGCGACCGAGATGATGAAGGCTACCGGCGTGGAGTTCAGCCGGAGAGCGCCAGGCGGTTCAAACGAGTGGCATACGGGCCCGAGGCGCCAGTTCGTCATCACCCTCAGCGGTCAAGGCGAGATCGAGGTTGCCGGAGGTAAGAAGGTTGCAGTCGGTCCAGGCCACATCAATTTGATCGAAGATACCACCGGGAAAGGCCACATCACGCGAAATCTGGGTTCGGAGGATCGCATTGCGATCACGATCCCTCTTGCAGACCAGACGGTTGAACCTGCGCGTCGTTAAGAGGAAGCATGATCACAAAATCAGCAATGACCCTTCTGATCTTTCTCCTTCCGATCCTGTTCGTATCCCCACAGGAACCGCGCACCCCTGTGAGTTCCGGAACCTTGAAACAGATCATTCCGGGTCACTATGTGTATTCCATGAACAATGCAGGGAGGGTTTTTAACAGCGGCGTCATCGTCACAAGCGAAGGGGTGTTGGTGTTCGACGCGCTGGATTCGGAAGCAATCGCACGCGCGGAACGGGAATCGATTTCCAGCATCATCAAACAGCCCGTTCGCTATCTTGTGTCCTCTTCCTTCCACGATCCGTACAGCAAGGGAAACATAGCCTACGCGGACGTGTTCAAGATCGGACACGAAAACTATCGCGCCGGCCTGCTCGACCAGATGCAACGCGGCGGCGCATCCGCCGAAGAGCAGCGGGCGAGGCAGCCGAACCAGACCTTTCGTGATCGCGTGACCCTCCACTTCGGCGGCAAGGAGATCCAGATTCTCCATTTCGGCCGGGCCCACACGCGGGGAGACAGCATCGTGTTTGTCCCACAAGACCGGATTGCTTATCTGAGCGAGGTGTTCTTCTCCGGCGAATTTCCGAATATGGCGCAGGGTTACGGTGTCTCATGGCTGAAGGTCCTGGATGCGGCGGAGGCGCTCGGAGCCGATATCTTCGTGGCGGGCCATGGTCCCATCCCCGAAGACCCCCGGGCAACACGTGCAGAACTACACCGCTTGCGGCAGATACTTACTGATGCACGAGACGGTATCCAGAACGAGATTGCGCGAGGAGCCACCGAAGACCAGGCCGTCGCCGCGGTGAAACTCCAGCAGTACGAGAAACTGCCGACTTACGCCGCACAGAGGGAAGTCTCGGTGCGGCGAATGTATAAAGAACTGACGGGCAACCTCCCTTGAAAGACGCATCAACCGGGGGCCGCTGATTTCCTGTTTGTCACGGAACTCTGTTTCAGTCTCCTCTTCTGCGTCAAATCACCGTCCGAATTGCGTTCTTGTCGATGTTCGTCTTATATATGCTACTATTCCTAACAAGACAGGGGGGACCATGAACGGACTACATCAAACCTCCGGAAGAGCCAGACGCGTAACAACGCGAACAGCCAAAATAGCGGGGGACGAAGTATGCCAAATAATGGTGAAGCCAATAAGAACTTTGGCGTGTACATCAACCTGTGCTGTGGTGTTGAAATTTTCATTGCCGAAGGAAGGGTCTTTCCCGACTGCCCCAACCATCCCAGGCTGACTACCATTTGGAAGCCTATCCAGAAGGACAGGATTCACGAGCTGCCAATTAGGCGGCCCAAAGCCGACACCACCGTCTGATCTCTCTGACTCGAGCCGGATGAGGCCGGTTGTACCATACGCCTCGTTAGTTGTTGCTCGAGTTCTGCCCTTCGCCAAACGATGGACGCACGTGTCATGCGGCTCCCCCGCCAAAGGGAAAGCACAGGTAAGGATTTTCTCTTCACGAGGGTGGTGACGCTTACGTCAACTTGCGCATGGCTGCCGGCCGGTCCTTCCTGCCACGCGACGTCAGACAAATTTTCCCGAAAAACTTCCCTGCTTTTCTCAGTTTTGTCCTATCAGCCTGCGGAAAAACTGGGTTCGAGCAACTGTAGCGGCGCTCGATGAGCGCCGGTCTTTCCTGAAATCAAAGAATACCGGCGGTCATAGACCGCCGCTACAGTGCAGTTTTCCTTCTCGAAGCATTTTCTGAGCAGCCTGCCAGGTCACAGTTCTGAACAACTGATCGAAAGACAAGTTTGGTTTTGGAAATGACAGTGCTATAGGAGCGGATGGCAAGAGGCCGATATGAGGTCCGAGCGCAATCGGGGAGTAAGAGGGAGGCTGGATGCCGCAAAATGGTGAAATCAACAGGAGGTTCCGTTCCTTTCGGGATAACGTTCCCCGATTGCGCGACACATTCGGTATTGCCACTGGTATTCTTCCGTGCCAAGCATCACGGCAGTCTCTTCCGGGATCACGGTTCCGATTCACCGCACTTCCTGGGTGATAACGATGAATGCCGAGAACAGCGCCGTTGAGCAAACACTAAGTGAGAAGAGAGCACAGTCGAATAGCAGAGCTGGGGCGAGAGCTGCAGTCGGCAATGTGAAGCCGTACTCGACTTGTCCCGATTGTTTGGACAATAATTAGGGTGCCGGATACTAAAGAGGGAAATCATCCGAATCTCACCCAGATGGGGAGTGCTGATGAGTGACGAAAAGAGTCGAATCATGCCCTTCGAACAGGGCGATCCCGAAATGGGCCGCCAGCTTTCAGCGGCCCGTCTTCACGCAGGCTTGACTCAGGCCGATATCGCCGAAGAAGTCCGAGTCAGCCGGCAACACATTTCGAATATCGAAACAGGAATCACAAGCCCAACGGTCCGAGTACTGCGTGACTACCTGCACGCTTGCGGCACCGAGCTGCCGGTGTTTTTCTACGGCCCACTTCCAACGGATCAAACACCGCGACAGCGGGAGTATCACCGGAAGCTTCAAGCTCTGCTGGACAACAGTACGATCTCCCCGGTCATTACCAAAGTTCTCGACTCGTTCATGACGTCCATACAGTCTGCGCTGGCAGCCCAGGTTCAACCGATTCGAGTGCAGGCGAGGTGGACTCGCAGCCAGAACATGAGAGACGGGGAGCGTAAGTAGACCCGAAAAAGCAGTTGATCCTCTGATGTCATAGAGGTACTGTGTCAATCCTCGTCCAAAGCATTCCTTCTTTGTGATCTACGCCTCAGCAGGGAGTCGGGGCGCTTCAGCGTCAGTAAGCAGGACTCGGAATCCAAAGCCGATAGCCTGCCGACTTTTTGCAGAAAGGCAGGAAATTTATGTTTGGAGAAGCCGAGGAACTGAAGCGGAAACTCGAGGAAATGCTTACCTCAGGTGACCCGCAATGGGTAAATTCGATCACAGTGACTCTGAACGCAATGCATCGACAGTTCGAACTGGAGCGGCAAGGCGAAAAGACGAGTGTCCCTTTCGGTCCTTATGGGGCCCGCAGACGTCAGGTCGGCTTGCTCTATAAGAAACGCTCCCCTGACAGGTTCGGATGCAACGTCGCGGGACCGGGGTTCGTTCTTCTTGTTTTGTGACTCTTTCGCATCATGAGGCCCGCAGCGCGGGCGATCTTTCGTCTGTCGCTGCGGCCTTGACCGCCTGCCCGAAATTCCCGTCTTAAATCCGCCGCCTGCGCCCGGCCTGCCGCCGCCCGCGGTTGACATGACCCGTCATACGCGGCCATTGCCCCTCCCCGCTATATTTGTCGGGTCCGCGACGGAGAAACACCGGTCCGTCGTGGACACGCGACACTTCCATCGTCTTTGGGCCGATTCATTGAAGAGGTCGCATTGGAGACTTCAAGTTCGCGTATGATTTTGCGGGATGACTGTGCCCGAACCGCTGAACTCGGAAGACCTTCTCAAGCTTTACTACTATCTCAAGCTGAATCGGTCCCTGGAAGACCGACTGGCCGCCCTTTACCGGCAGGCGATCATCACTGCGACGGTTTTCACCAGCCGCGGTCAGGAGGCTATTTCTGTGGGTAGCGCGTACGCGCTGCGGCCGGATGACTTTGTGAGTCCGCTTACGCGCAACATCGGCACCATGCTGGTGCGAGGTATCCAGCCGCGCGACATCTTTACGCAGTACATGGGAAAGGCGACCAGTCCGACCGGAGGCAAGGAGCGTATTCACTATTTTGGTGATCTCAGTAAAGGCATCGTTGCATCACTGAGTATTTTGGGCGACATGGTTCCGGTGATGGCCGGGATGGCATTGGCGGCCAAAATTCAAGGCCGGCCCTCTGTCGCGCTGACCTACATCGGCGAGGGCGCGGCCAGCACGGGCGACTTTCACGAAGGCATGAATCTGGCCTCCGTATTGCAGCTTCCGTTCGTCCTGATCATCGAAAACAATCGCTATGCGTATTCCACTCCGGCCTCGCGTGCAGCGGCCATAGACGATTTCGCTTTACGAGCCAGGTGCTACGGCATCCCGGGCAGAATCGTCGACGGCAATGATGTGCTTGCCGTCTACGCCGAAACTCGTGACGCCCTCGAACGCGCACGAACCGGTCTTGGACCATCGATCATCGAGGCCAAGACCATGCGCATGCATGGCCATTCGGATGCGGACGCACCGTGGTACGTGCCGAAAGATGAATTTGAAGAGTGGCAGCGCCGCGATCCGCTCGATCGATTTGAACGGCTGCTGCGCGATGCGAATCTGCTCGACGACACATCGCGGGCAGCGGTCGAGTCTCGCATCAGCGACGAAATCGAATCCGACCTCCGGTACGCTCTGGACAGCCCGTTCCCGGCGCCTGAAACGGCAATCCAGGGGGTCTACGCAAGAACTCTGAGCGGCGGGTAGCTCCAGCGGACACGTAGCGCATTCCCTATCATCCTGCCTTACCGAGGGAAGGGCGCGAGCGCCGGCGCAACACCTTCCGGAAGTGGTGTGCGTGCGGTGTTCAATATCATGGAAATCATGACGTAGTAGCCAGTGAGGCTGACCGTGTCGATTACACCTTGCTCGCCGAATTTGGACACGGCGCGAGCGTAAGTGACATCGCTGACACTCTGGTTTCGATGCAGCTCCATGCAGAAGTTGTAAAGGATTTCCTCATCTTCCGCCATGTGTTCCGGACGCCGGCCCTCCGCGATCGCCTTCGCAACGTCTGGCTTCAGCCCGCCGGTCATAGCGAGTTGATAATGGGCGTTCCACTCGTACTGTTGCGTCCAATGACGGGCCGTCATCAGGATGACAAACTCGCTCAGTCTCGGCGGCAGCACGCTTTTGAAGCGCAGGTAGTCGCTGAGGGCGCGAGCACGGGTCATGACGTCGGGGCTTCGAAGCAGGGCCACCCATGGCCCCGTCGGCGTTCCTCGAGCGGCGAGGAAGTCCTCGAGCGCTTTCTTCTGATCGTTCGTCATTTTGTCTGCCGGTATCGGCGGCATTCGATTCTGGGCGTTTGCGTTCATACTCGCGGCCAAAATCAGAACAGCCATTGTGGTCCATACCCTCATGTCTTTTCTCCTTTCACTGCGGCTGAGTCTTTATCCCAATTTTCTGATTTCGAAAGATTGGACATATTAACCGCGTCGGCGCCCAAACAGCAAAAAACGGGTGAGCCGCTTCGACAATCCCGGTTACTCGTGGTTAAATGCGACCGTGGAGCAAACACGGATCACACTGTTGATTCTTGTAGCCGGGATAATGCCCTTGGTCTGGGGATGGACGGTGCACTGGGTGATGTCGAAGCTGTGGCCTCAACGGATAAGTCCGCGGAAACCCAGCGCGAATCCTCCCTCATCGCCGCCCCTGGATTACCAGATCTGAGGCGCGGTCTGAATGTCGCCGGAACTATCAGAGTTCGTTCGGCTGGCCCCTCTGGGGTTAATCGTCGGAGCGTTCGGGACGCTGGTCGGCGCAGGCGGCGGTGCCATCATGGTGCCGGCTTTGCTCATCCTGCTACCTCAAGAGACGGCTGCCACTGTCACTGCGATTTCTCTGGCGTCCGTGTTCTTCAATGCCTATTCGGGTACCATCGCTTACATGCGGATGGGCCGTGTCGACTATCGTCTGGGCACTCTCTTCACTCTGGCGAGCTTGCCGGGTGCAGTGTTCGGTGCTCTTATGATTCGTCAAATACCAAGAAACCTATTCGATCCGCTCTTCGGTGTTCTGCTTCTGAGCATAGGTGGCGTTCTATTGGCCCATCCAATTGGATCGGCAACAGAAAGCAGCTTGTCGGACCCGACATCTGATCGTCGGACACTTCTTGGATCTATCGGGAGTGCCTATATTGCGGTGCTATCCAGCTTGATGGGCATTGGCGGGGGAATTATACATGTGCCGTTCTTGATCCGTATTTTGCACATACCGGCGCATAACGCCACGGCTACATCACATTTCGTCCTGACTTTCGTGGCGCTCACCGCAACCGTGACGCATGTGGCAATGGGCGAATTCAATCATGGCCTGCCCCAAACGATGTATCTGGCGGTGGGTATGATGATGGGAGCACCCGTAGGCGCGGCGATATCCACTCGAATTCACGGATCGGTCATTGTGCGCCTGCTGGCGGTCGCGCTCTGCCTGGTTGGATTGCGACTTCTTGTTCGTTTCTTTTAAGCACCCGGCGGCGCGGCTTTGCACAAAAATCGAAGGGATATAGCTGTAGCGGCGGTCTATGACCGCCGGCGATCTCGCAAGTTGTTGCATTGTCGGCGATCATAGACCGCCGCTACAGTGATATCGCCGCTGTTCTACTGGCGCAGGCCAGATGAGGCGCCATCCCGCTTGACCGGCTTGCCGTAGACTTCGACCCAGCCGACGTCCACATATCCGCCGTCGCCATGGCCGCTGCCGGGCATCAGATCTGCAAAACCGATCTCATCGACCTTAGTAAGATCCACGGAGTCGAGCAAATTGCCCCGGGTGTAGACCTTATTCATGTCCATCTTTATCCAGCGGACGTCGTTGATGGAAAACTCATAGGCGTGATAGTCCGAAACGGTTCCATCGGCATGATCACCCAACAGCCAGGTGCCATCGGCAAGCTTGATCAGCGGACGCACCTGGTGGAAACCAGATACCTTGATGTACCAGCGGATTTTCGCGGTACCCGTGAGATCGACGTAATTGCTCTTGTCGCGAAACGCCAGAGCACACGGTCCCTCGCAGAGTCCTGTCCACACGTGCAGTGGATTATCAACATTGGTCGGGACTCCATTCTCCTGAATGTCCTTGCTGGCGGCCCCGTATAACTTGATTTCCAAATTCGGATTCGCAATTGCGAGCTGATTCACCGGATGCTCCACCGGCACACCAGTTACAGTTTTCCATTCTTCGCGGAAGAACAATGGTGCGGGACCCGGACGGCGCCTTTCTGCCGGCGCTGCGTTTGCACCGCCCTGAGCGGGTTGTTGCGCGAACACGCTACAAGCGATCGACAAAAGGATTAAGGAATTCACTATCGATGCGATAACCATGCGTCTGGACATGCAAGCCTCCCCTTGGCCGTGGAAATAGATTTTCCCTGCCTGATTAAGTCGCGCCAGTATATCAGACGCACAGCCGAAGTGATGCCTGTGCCAGACGCTGCCCTGTAAATAGCACTACAGCCCTATTTTTCTCCAGGCTATGAATCCCAGGGCGAACATTCCTCCCAATACTCCCCACCTCAACCGGTACCTGTTCATCGAAAACTGGACACTGTGGCCATGGGCCCTGGAGTCGAAGGAGCCGTGGGCCTCATAAGTTCCGATCGGAGCGAATCCGTGAAACCGACGATGGCGTGTTTCGCGCCGCAATAAGCGGATTGCAGGGGAATCGATCGATATGCGAGCGCCGAACCAACCTGTACGATGACGCCTCGGTCGCGAGGCTTCATACGTTTGAGTGCCGCCATGGTTCCGTAAACGTATCCGAGGTAGGTCACTTCCGTTGTCCGCCGGAACTCTTCCGGGGTGACTTCGTGAAAAGGCGCAAAAACGGTGGCCATGGCGTTGTTGATCCAGATGTCTATCGGGCCGAATTCGTTTTCTATCTGCTCGGCCGCCGTCTCGATCTCCTGAGCGTTCGCCACATCGGCAACGAGCGCCAGTGAGTGGCCACCCGCAGCTTCAATTTCTCTCTTTGCGGCCTCCAGCCGGCGGCGGCTGCGCGCGATCAAGCCGACGCAGGCGCCGCGCTCGCCGAATAAACGCGCGGTCGCTCTGCCCACTCCAGCAGAAGCGCCCGTAATGACAACGACTTCCTTAGCTTTCGACATGTTTCCATCCATTTTCAGCCGCGGATTACGCGAATTACGCGGATGGGCGACTGGCCAGCGGGAGCGCGGGCTAAAGCCAATACGGTTCACTTAAGGATGTTCCTTACTGTAGCGGCGGTCTATGACCGCCGACAGTCCAGCACGGTGCAACA